>RepKanNP_Acetate_BrdU_F21BDRAFT_1000052_pt1 | contig 57419 bp, 49 predicted proteins | sample RepKananBrdUF21B_FD_10624 | JGI IMG/M metagenome (IMG submission 10624)
CGCGAGCCCCAGACGCTGCAGCATGCCGTCAACTGGGCCGATCTTGCGATCGCCGAAGCGTTTGCCGACTTGCTTGAGTTCTACCAGCGGCGTGCTCATGCGACCTCCCGCGTGGCTGCCGGCAGCGTGCCGGGGTGGAAGCAACGCACCAGGCGGCCAGGGTTCGGTTGGGTGATCTCCGGGCGTACGCCGCAGGCATCGGATGCGCGCGGGCAACGCGCAGCAAACGCGCAGCCAGCCGGCAGCGACAACAGGTTCGGCGTCATGCCCGGAATCTGGCGCAGGCGCTGGCCGCGGCGGTTTTCGCTGGGCAGGCTGTCGATCAGGCCCATGGTGTACGGGTGCAGCGGCGCATCGAGCACGGCGTCCACCGGGCCATGCTCGACGATGCGGCCGGCATACATCACGGCCACTTCATCGGCCAGGCCGGCAACGACGGACAAGTCATGCGTGATCCAGATCAGCGCGGTGCCGTGCTGGCGTGCGAGCTTCTGCACTTCCGACAGAATTTGCGCCTGGATGGTCACGTCCAGCGCCGTGGTCGGCTCGTCCGCAATGATCAGGTCGGGCCGATGCAGCATCGCAATGGCAATCGCCACGCGCTGCCGCATGCCGCCAGAGAGCTGGTGCGGATACGCGCGCAGCCGTTCTTCCGGGCTGGGAATGCCCATCAGCCCCAGCGTGTCACGTGCGTGCTCACGGGCCTGCGTGTGGCTCATGCTGCTGTGCGCGCGCACGGCCTCGATCATTTGGGCGTCGATGCGCAGCACCGGGTTGAGCGTCATCATCGGGTCTTGAAAGACCATGGCGATGCGGTTGCCCTGCAGTTTGCGCAGTTCGCGTGCAGGCAGCTTGGTCAGGTCGCGGCCCTGGTAGAGGATCTCGCCGCCGACCACGCGGCCGGGCGGGTCCACCAGACCCATGATCGAGAAACCGGTGACCGACTTGCCCGAGCCCGACTCCCCGACCAGCCCCAGGATGCGCCCGCGCTCCAGCGAGAACGACACGTCGTCTACCGCCGGCAGTACGCCGTCGCGTGTGAAGAAATGCGTGCGCAGGTTGCGGACTTCCAGCGTCAATGGATTGGAACTTGCAGACGCGCTCATCGTTGCGTCCTCGGGTTCAGCACTTCGCGCAGGCGGTCTCCGACCAAGTTGATGGCGACCAGCGCCAGCAGCAGCGCAATGCCCGGATAGAAACTGATCCAGTACTGACCAGACAACATGTATTGGTATCCGTTGGCAATCAGCAGGCCCAGGGACGGCTCGGTAATCGGCACGCCCAGGCCCAGGAAGGAGAGGGTAGCTTCCAGCGTGATCGCGCGCGCCACCTGCAGCGTGCCCACGACGATCAGCGGCGGCAGGCAGTTCGGCAGGATGTGCTTGAGCGCAATGCGCCAGCCGGGCAGGGCGAGCGAGCGCGCGGCTTCTACGTATTCGCGGCGGCGCTCGACCAGCGCTTGCCCGCGCACCGTGCGCGCGTAGTACGCCCATTCCAGCAGCACCAGTGTCAGCACCACGTTGGTGATGCTTTTGCCGAGGTAGGCCAGGATCATCATCGCCACCAGCACCGACGGAAACGACAGCAGCAGATCGACCGTGCGCATGATGAAGTTGTCGACCTTGCCACCCGCGTAGGCGGCAATCAGCCCGAGCAACGTGCCAATCACGGCGGCAACGGCGGCCGAGCCAATCCCCACACCCAGGCTGATGCGCAGGCCGTAGAGGATGCCGGAGTAAAGATCGCGCCCCTGGCCATCCGTGCCGAGCCAGTACGTAAAGGTGCCCAGCCCATTGGGCGAGCCCGGCGGCAGGCGCGAGTCCAGCACGTCGAGCTGCATCAGGTCATACGGATTCTGCGGCGTGATCCAGGGCGCGGCCAGCGCGGCAGCCATCAGCAGCACAACAACGGCGAGCCCAAAGATGGCGGATTTGGAGGCGAGGAAATCTGCAGCCACGCGTCGCCATGGCGATTGCTTTCTTGGTGCGGGAGCTGTTGGCGTGGCGGTTGCCACCGTGGTTTGCGAAGACGTGTTCATGCGGTCTCCGCGCTATCTGCCATGCGCACGCGCGGGTCCAGCATGCGATACAGGATGTCGACGATCAGGTTGAGTGACACGAACAGGCACACCACAACAATGAGGTAGGAAACGATGACGGGGCGGTCCAGCGAGTTGATGCTGTCCAGGATCAGCTTGCCTGCGCCGGGCCAGGCGAAGATGCTTTCCGTTACCACGGCAAAGGCGATGGTCGAGCCCAGCTCCAGGCCGAGCACCGTTACCAGCGGGATCAACGTATTGCGCAGGACGTGCGCCAGCACCACGCGCAGCGGCGACAGCCCCTTCGCACGTGCGAACTTCACGAAGTCCATCGGCAGCACCTCGCGCACGCCGGCCGAAGTCAGTCGCAGCACCAGGGAGAGTTTGAACAGCGACAGGTTGATCGCTGGCAGTAGCAGGTGGCGCAAGCCGTCAGCCGTCAGCCACGACCACTCGACGCCGAACAGGCGAGCCGTCTCACCGCGCCCGCTGGCGGGCAGCCAACCGAGGCTCACGCTGAACGCCATGATCAGCATCAGCCCAACCCAGAACGTCGGCAGCGAGAAGCCCACCACGCTGCCCGTCATCAGCAGACGCGACACCGGATGGTTCGGATACAGCCCCGCGAACAACCCCAGCGGCACACCGATCACCACCGCGATGATGAGTGCCGCAAAGGCCAGTTCCAACGTGGCCGGCAGGCGCTGCAGGATCAGCTGGATGGCGGGTTCGTTGTAGACGAAGCTTTTGCCGAGGTTGCCGTGCACCGCACCGTTCAGAAAGCTCAGGTACTGCTGCCACAGCGGCTTGTCCAGGCCGAGTTCTGCAATGATGCGTGCGCGATCGATCTGGTCCACGTCCTGACCGATCAGAATGTCGACCGGGTTGCCAATGGCGTGCAGCCCAACAAAAACAATCACCGTCATCACCAGCACGACCAGCAGCGCCTGGCCGATGCGGCCTACTAGCCAACCGAGCCAACCCGTCATCGTGCCGCCTCCTGGCTTGAGGTGGCCTCTGCATTGACGTCGACGCCGGGAGGCGGTGCGGGTGTCCATTCGTCACCGAAAATTTCCGGCTCCGCATACGCCTCGATGGCGGCGTAGTGCGCTTCGATGTCCTCTTGGTACAGCAGGCCTGCAATGCCTTGGGCCAGTCGCTTCGCGCCCTCACTGATGGCGGGGATGTCGCCTGACACACTGCCGTGCGTGAGAGACGCCGGGTAGCAGAAGCAATGCACGCGCGACAGACCGGGCAGCGAGCCGGGCACCTTCTCGCGAAATTCAAATGCGGGGCCGAGATCGGGGGAGTCGCTCAGCTCGGTGTCTTCCTCGCCGGGGCGTGGGGTGTAGCGGTCGCGCCATTGGCGGATGTGTGGCGCCAGCAGTCTGAACTCGGGGCGCGAGGCCCAGTCGGTGCGAAAGCCCGTCGAGAAGATCAGGAAGTCCAGATGGAACACGCCCTTGGGTGTGGCCACGTGCAGCACGCCGTCGTGCTCGTCCACGCCCAGAATGGCGCAGCCGAAGTTGAAGCGCGCATTGGCATGACGCGACACGCGCAGCGTGCTGCCACGAGGCGGCGGTACCTGTTCAACGTTGATGTAATGGCGGATGCGCCATTTCCACGCGTCAGGCAGATGCAGGTGGCCGTGCACGAGCCCGGGGCTGCCGGCGCCCTTGCCCTTGTTCACGCGGGGCAGGTCGGCGCGGCGGATCAGTAGGTCGACGCTGGCTGCGCCGGCTTCCAGCGCCGTTGCCGCCGAGTCCATCGCCGATGCGCCCGCGCCGATCACGCCAACACGCTTGCCGGCCAGGGTGCCGTAGTCCATCTCATCGGACGAATGCGCCCACCACCGGCGTGGCAGGCGACTTGCAAAGTCCGGCACGGTCGGGCCACCCAGGCCGTCACGTCCGGTAGCCAGCACCACGCGGCGCGCATACACGCGTTGCGTCGGCTGACCCGGCACATCGATCACGAGTTCGACAGCACCATCCTTGCGTGGGTGAATCGCTTTCACGTGGTGCTCGTTGCGTACGTCAATCTGCAGCACGTGGCGGTACCAGCGCAGGTAGTCCATCCATTGCAGGCGCGGGATCTTGTCGAGCACTTCCCACGCCTCGGTACCAAACTGCGCCTCGAACCACGCGCGGAAGGTCAACGCAGGCAAGCCCAGCGCAGGGCCCGTCAACTGCTTGGGAGAGCGCAGGGTTTCCATGCGCGCGGTGGTTGCCCACGGGCCTTCGAAGCCAATGGGCGAGCGGTCGAACACCACCGCGCCCATGCCCAGATGCTTGAGCGACGTTGCAGCCGCCAGGCCTGCCATGCCGCCACCAATGACGGCTACGTCCAGCACGGGTTGGCCGTTCAGTTCATGCGGTAGTGTCCACGCCTTGGCGGGCAATTCCAGCCAGGCCAGGTCCTGGCGCAAACGGGCTTCCAGTGCCTTCAGTCCGGTGGCGCCGGGCGCGTGCGGCGCGTTGTCGAGTTGTGCTGCGGTCATGCGGACGCGTCTTCTGTTGCGTTAGTGGGTTCGCCGTACAGCACCTGCAGCATGCTGGCGTGGCGTGACGGGTTGTGCAGCTTGCAGTCGGGCAGCAGGCGTTGCGCGGCGCGGGAGAGCGCGTTGATCAGCGCGGTCACGGCCGCCGATGGCCGCTTGGCCTCTGGGGTGATCACGCCAAAGAAGAAGGGGATGTCGGCGTCGATTGGGCGTACCGTCACGCCGTCAATCGGCACGCCGTAAGCGGTGATTGGCTCCAGCAACGCCACACCGAGGCCGGCACGCACGGCGGTCAGCGCGTTGAACGAGGCGTTGGTTTCAATCAGTTCGGTTGGGGTGACGCCGGCTTGCGCGAGTGCCTGATCCAGGCGGCGGCGCAGGCGATACGGGTTGTGCATCGTGACGATGCGGCGGCCGGCGCAATCCGCCAGCGCCACACGATCACCGGCGGCCAGTGGGTCGCTGTGCTGCACTGCAGCCACGCATGCCGATTCGCCAATCCAATGCACCGTCACACCGCGATGCTCCAACGGCAGGCTGCTCATGCCCAGGTCTGCCGCACCTGTGAGTACTGCATGCACAACCTGCTCGGGCGAGGCGCTACGAATTTGAACGTGCTGGGTCAACTCGGGGTGATCGGCCAGCGCCGCGGGCAGCAGCCCGGCTGCCAGCGCAGAGGTGGCAGCCAGCCGCAGCGGACGCGCTTCTCCACGCGCGATTTCTTCTGCGCGCGTGCGGATCTGCCGCAAACTGATCAGCGTGTGTTCGACGTCTTCATACAGCAGGAAACCCTGCTCGGTGGGCGAGACGCGCGGCCCTGCACGCGTGAACAGGGCGTAGCCGATTTCGGCTTCGAGGTCTTGAATGAGGCGGCTGATGGCGGGCTGCGAACGGCCCAGCAGTTTGCCTGCCGCGGTGACGCTGCCGGTCGACATGACGGCAGCAAACGCTTCGAGTTGTCGGAGTTCCATCAGCCTGATTGATCCCAGTCATGCATGTGGTTCATGCATTCTGGTAGAGGCAGTATGCGAATTTCAAATAGTATTTTCTTATGTACTCATGCGTTTTACGCAGGCAACCGCTATGCCTTGCGGTAGAGCGGCTGCTGCGGCAGCGTGCATCGGAGTATGCGCCTCTTTGACGAACGTACCGCTCGGGCCGATCACCGTGAGTTCCACATAGTTCGATCCCTTGCGAATGTTGGGGCTGTAGCGAACGTCCAGCCCGCCCAGATCGATCGTGCCGGGGATTCCAACCCGGAGACAAAGCTGGCGCGCTTGTGCGACCTGCCTGCGCGATTTTCTGGGTGGTTGCTTTGTTGTCTTGCACCGGGGTGCTGCAACGCGCGCTGCAACATCGGTGCAACGCTGTATGCCCGACCGGCAAAAAAAACCGCCGTTCGAGACGGCGGTTCTTGCAACAGGCAGCGTGTGCGGATCAGTTGGTCTGCTTGGTGATCTTCGTGCCCTCGACCGATGCGCCAGCCATCAGGCCCGCATTGGTCAGGTTGAAGCCGATGATCGGCTGTTGCGCGGTGTTGGTGTCGATCGCGCCATTGGCGCCGATCTTGGCCAACGCCACCGTGGCGTCCACACCAGCCGTCCAGCCCTGGCTGGCTTGGAATTTCTGCAGCGCTTCGTCCGTCATGAACAGGATGATGAGTGCGCGCGACTGGGCGCCGGCCTGGAAGCCCACCGAAGCGGAGGCGATGTTGTAGTAACCCAGCGGACGGCCGCCGCCGGTGCGCAGCACGCCTTCGCCGTACTGCCCGCCGACCACAAAGCCGGCATTGAGCACCGACGGGAACACCAGTACACCCTTGGCGCGCCCAACAAGCTCGCGTGAGCCATCGGCCGTGGTGTACAGGCGCGAGAGCACGGAATCGGCTTGCGAGTTGGTGGTGGCGTGCTTGTTGGTCGACGTCATCACGTCGGAGCCCGCTGCATTCGGGCTGGTGGTGGTACAGGCTGCGATCTGGGTGCCAAGCAGCGCGATGGCAGCAAGCGTGGCGGCAGTACGGCGGCTAATGAGGTTCTTATTCATGGCGATCGGTCTCAGTGTTGTGGAAGGGGCCAAACGGTGCAAACGCGCCCTGTGTAATGAGCTGACGTGGGCCCCGAACTTGTCGGCCAAGGGTGTCAATCTCCTGGCAGCAAGCGGCGTGCCCGCCATATCAGATGAACGCCTGAGCGCTCAGTTCCTGACATTAGGCGAGATTTGTGGCTGACGTAGCGCTTTTTCACACCGACTTGTGTAAAAGCGTAAGGAAGTCGTATTGCTTGCATCTTTTGCAAACGCAACAAAAAACCGGCGCGAAGCCGGTTTCTTGTGCGATGCCATGCGTGTCGATCAGATCCAGATGATGAGCGCTGCCACGCCGATGATCAGGCCGAACTTCACCACGTAGTAAGCCTTGCGGTTCCACGCCTTGAAGCGGCGGCGATACTGGCCCATCAGCCAAACGTAGCGGAACAGCTTGTTGATGCCGCCGGTCTGGTCGCCCTCATCGTTGGGAGAGCTGGCGGCGGTCATGACCTTGCGGCCGAGCCACTTGTTGATGCGCTGCGCCCAGCCGAATTTCATCGGGCGCTCGATATCGCAGAAAAGGATCAGGCGGTCCTTGTCGGAGCCGTTCTGCGCCCAGTGCAGGTAGGTCTCGTCAAAGACCACGCCTTCGCCGTCACGCCAGCTGTGGCGCTCGCCGTCGACTTCGATAAAGCAGCGGTCATCGTTCGGCGTGGCCAGGCCCAGGTGGTAGCGCAGCGAACCGGCAAACGGGTCACGGTGTGGGTTGAGCTTGCCGCCGGGTGGCAGCTCGGCAAACATCGCGGCCTTCACGCTGGGCAACTCACGCAGCAACGCCACGGTTTTCGGGCAGAACTGCTCGGCCGACGGGTGGCTCGCTTCATACCACTTCAGGTAGAAACGCTTCCAGCCATTCTTGAAGAAGGAGTTGAAGCCAGCATCGTCGTTCTTCTCGGCCGCCTTGATCTTGCTCAGGTTGACCAGTGCCAGGCCTTCATCGCGAATTTGCGGCCAGGCGGCCTGTAGCTTTTCCAGGTCAGGAAAGCGCTCGACCGGCACATAGGCCGTCTGCGGCACGCCTGAGAAGGCGTACATGAAGCAGTTGACCGGCGCGACCACGGCGGAGTGGTCGAACATCTGGCGCCAGAACTTCAGGCGCACCTTGCCGCGAAAGTGCACGTACAGGATGGAGCCCAGGTAGAGGGCAACGAGAATCCACTTGATCAAGGCGACTTCCTTGCCGCGCAAAGGCGGTCAGCAAATGACAGGGCGCAGGGCAGGGGGGCACGTTGCGCACAATCTTCTATTTTAACCGTGACGCGGTCATGCGGCGTTGATCCAAGCCAACAGCAGTCGCTTGGTTGATTGCGCGTTGTCACAGCCGGCGCCGTTTTTTCCACACAAATGTGATCTTTTGTCGCGCTGTGCGCTATGCGCCTTACAATCCGTTTTTCGCCTCGGTGCGTTTTGGGCAACGGGCGGCAACCGGAGGGGACCATGGACGCGAAAAAAATAGCCGAACCGCCCAATGAATCGCCGACCATTGGTTTGCTGCAGGCCAGCACCGAATCGTTGGATGCCTCCATCCGTCGCGCGCAGGAAGCCTTGAGCGGTGTATCCGCCCGGCTTGCGCGCCAGGGCGTGGCCGTCAGCCAGCCCGCGGACCGTTTCGTTCAAGCCGATGTCATGTCACCAACGGAAGCGCGCGCTTTGGCTGAGCGTTGCATTGCGGGCGTAGCGTCCGATGCCACCAGCATGGCGCGGGCCTTTTCGGCGTTGCTGACGCAGGTGGATTCGCTCGAGGCCGAGCACGCAGGCCGTCGCCGTGTACTGCGCCAGTGGATGGTGAGCCAGCTCACCTACAAGATGCTGTATCTGCACCACACCGGTCAGGATCCGACGGTGCCGCCGCGCGCATTGCGGGCGCAGAAGGAGCGTGTGAAGGCGCAGGTCTCAGCCCTGCTCGATGCCGGGCGCTCCTACGCCGATGTTCGCTTGACTGACCTGCGCTTCGACGGTGAAAACGCAGGCCGGGCAAGCTAGGCGGATTACTCCTCGTCGTCTTCCTCTGAATCGAGGAAATCGCGGCGGGTCAGCCAGTCGGCGATGGCTTCGTCGCAGGCGTTCTTCAGCTTGGCCTTGTTGTCCACCTTGTCGAACAGCGTGAAGTTCATCAGCGCCAGGCCCAAATCGGTGATGTAGAACATCCGCTTGGGGTTTTCGAAGTGGACGATGCGGCCATCGATATCGCCATCGTCTTCCGGCTCGGCGGGCATGTCTTCGAGTTCCACCACGCGGCACGTGAAGCGCGGCGAACGCGTGTGCGTGAGGTATTCGAATTCATCGTGCGACACTTCGCCGGACGGTGTGACGTCAATGGCGAAGCCCCAGATAAAGCGCGGGGTCGGCAGATCCGACAGCTCGTCGATTTCATCCATCCTTGTTTCTCCAATCTGATGATGGCGTCTACTAACAGCACATTATCGCGCATGAACAGCACATTCGGGCACGGCGCGGAAAGCACAATGCCATGCTGCTGTGCGCGGTGATCGCATGACTGACTCACGTATTCATCGGGTTGTTGACGGTTTGGCGGCCCGCAACGCCTTTGACGCCGCAGCTTTGGTGCCCTGGATCGTTGGGGGGCAGCGCGTTGGCTGGCTGGATGCCGGGCGCGCCGCGCTGCTTGGCCGCTGGCCGCAGTGGTTCGAGGTATCGGCAGGTCGGGTCGATTTGCGTAGCACCCTCGCCACCGAGGGCGATCGCACGGCCGCCTTGGCGGAGGTGATTGCGCGCCTGGCCGAGGAGGGGCACGTACGCGGTTGGCGCGACGAGCAATTCGCCGTCAACACCGGCTGGGGCACGCCTGTGCTGGCGCTGGTCGAACGCGCAGCCGCGCGCTTTTTCGGTATCCGGACGTACGCCGCCCACATGAACGGCTTGATCGACGGCACAGAGCCAATGCTCTGGCTGGCCCGCCGTGCCAACACCAAGCCGATCGACCCCGGTATGTGGGACAACCTCGTCGCCGGCGGTATCGGCCATGGGTTCGACGCGCGCCGCGCACTGGAAAAAGAATGCTGGGAAGAGGCGGGCATCGGTGCCGATCTGGCGGCCCGGCTGGTGCTGCGCGGCACGATCGATGTCCTGCGTGCCGTGCCCGAAGGCATCCAGAACGAGACCCTGTTTGCCTTTGACCTGACGCTGCCCGCCAGCTTCACCCCCGCCAATCAGGACGGCGAGGTGGCTGGCCACCTGCGCGCCAGCCCCGACGCCGCGCTTGATATCATGGCGGATTGCGCGATGACGGTGGACGCCACGCTCGTCACCCTCGGTGCCCTGGCGCGCTTGATTCCGTCCGTTGTGCCGCAACGGTTCGCGCCTGACAACAATACGTAAAACGCTTCATGAGTCACTCCGGTTTCATCCTCACCCTGTCCTGCCCGGACCAGCCCGGCATCGTTCATGCCGTGTCCGGTCTGTTGTTCGAGCAAGGCTGCAACATTCTCGATTCCGACCAGTACGGCGACGAGTTCACCAACCGCTTCTTCATGCGCGTGCATTTCGTGCCGCAGGGCCAGCCGCTGGACTTGCAGACGCTGCGCGACCGCTTTGCACCCATCGGTGAGCGGTTTTCGATGCAGTGGGGCATGTTCGACGCCGCGATCAAGCCGCGCGTGATGATCCTGGTCTCGAAGATCGGTCATTGCCTGAACGACCTGCTGTTCCGCGCCCGCGCAGGCCAACTGCCGATCGAGATTGCCGCTATCGTTTCGAACCACCGCGATTTCTACCAACTGGCCGCGTCGTACGACGTGCCGTTCATGCACCTGCCGCTGCTGCAAGCGACTGACGCACAGAAAGCGCAGCAAGAAGCCCGCATCTGGGAAATTGCCCAGGAGCAGCAGATCGATCTGGTGGTGCTCGCGCGCTACATGCAGATCCTCTCGAACGACCTGTGCCGCAAGCTGGAAGGCCGCGCCATCAACATCCACCATTCGTTCCTGCCGAGCTTCAAGGGTGCCAAGCCGTACTACCAGGCACACGAGCGTGGCGTGAAGCTGATTGGCGCGACGGCCCACTATGTGACGGCCGACCTGGACGAAGGCCCGATCATCGAGCAGGAGATCGAGCGCGTGGACCACAGCATGGACCCGGAGCAGCTCACCGCCGTCGGCCGTGACGTGGAATGCGTGGCGCTGGCCCGCGCAGTGAAGTGGCATGCCGAACACCGCATCCTGCTCAATGGCCACAAGACCGTCGTCTTCAAGTAACGGGTAGGTGGACGTATGACACGACAGATCATCCTCGATACCGAAACCACGGGCCTGAACGCTGCCACCGGCGACCGCGTGATCGAAATCGGCTGTGTGGAGATGGTCAACCGCCGGCTGACCGGCCGCAATCTGCACTTCTACATCAACCCTGAGCGCGAGATCGACGCAGGCGCGATGGCGGTGCACGGCATCACCAACGAGTTTGTGGCCGACAAGCCCAAGTTTGCGGAAGTCGTCGACGAGATCCGTGACTACGTGCAGGGCGCCGAGGCGATCATCCACAACGCCGCGTTCGACTTGGGCTTCCTGGACATGGAATTCCAGCGCCTGGGGCTGCCACCCTTCCGCGAACATCTTTCGGGGCATATCGATACGTTGCGCGAGGCGCGCCAGATGTTCCCGGGCAAGCGAAACTCGCTGGATGCGCTGTGTGACCGGCTGGGCGTGAGTAACGCGCACCGTACGCTGCACGGCGCCTTGCTGGATGCGGAACTGCTGGCCGAGGTCTACCTGGCCATGACGCGCGGCCAGAACACGCTGGTAATCGACATGCTGGAAGGCGGCGAGAGCGCTTCGGCAGTGGCCGCCACCGTTGACTTGAGCGCGCTTGAATTGCCGGTGCTACTGGCCACCGAGGCGGAAGCCCAAGCCCATGCTGGCGTGCTCAAGGAGATCGACAAGGCCAGCGGCGGCAAGACTGTCTGGACCCGGGAAGAGTCGGAAGCCACGCCTCCGGCGGCTTGATGCGAGATCGAAGAAAAAAAGTGCAGCCGGGGGCTTTACACGGGCGCAGCTTTTCGCCATAATCTCGTTTTCGCCGCATCCCGGCAGCAGTTTTCGGGTGGTTAGCTCAGCGGTAGAGCACTGCCTTCACACGGCAGGGGTCACAGGTTCAATCCCTGTACCACCCACCAAATACACTTCCGGTGAGTTCCCTGGAAGTCCAAAAACCCGCGAAAGCTCAAGGCTTCGCGGGTTTTTTCTTTCCGTCGGCGTGCGCTCACGGTCATCGACAGCCGGGGGTATGTGGGGGTATTTTAGGGGGTACATCCTAGACCCCTAGGCGGAGATACCCCCAAATGGCGCTCACAGACACGGCAGTGCGCAACGCGAAGCCTGGTGACAAGCCGATCAAGTTGTTTGATGGGGGCGGCTTGTTCCTCTACATCACGCCTGCAGGAAAGCGTTACTGGCGACTGAAGTATCGGTTTGCCGGCAAGGAGAAACTGCTGGCCCTTGGCGTCTATCCGAAAGTTGGCCTGAAAGAGGCGCGCGAACGGCGCGACGAAGCACGGCGCTTGTTGGGTGAACGGGTTGATCCATCGGTCGAACGCAGGGTGCAGAAGGTGGCCTTGGTCGAGCGTGCGGCGAACAATTTCGAAGCTGTCGCCCGTGAGTGGCACACCAAGTACGCGCCGGGCTGGTCTGAAAGCAACGCCAAGAAGGTGATGGGCCGTTTGGAGAATGATGTGTTCCCCTGGCTCGGTGGCCGGCCTATTGCCGAGGTCAAGGCTCCCGACCTGCTGGCAGTGTGTCGACGCGTCGAGTCTCGCGGGGCTCTTGATACCGCGCACCGGGTGCTGCAAACCTGCGGGCAGATTTTCCGCTATGCCGCCGCCACTGGGCGGGCAGAGCGCGACCCATCGGGCGACCTGCGTGGAGCCTTGCCGCCTGCCAAGGGGAGGCACTTCGCGGCGCCGACTGATCCCAAAGAGGTTGCCGCGTTGCTGCGCATGTTCGATGCCTTCACCGGTACGTTCGTGGTGAAGTGCGCGCTGCTGCTGGCCCCCATGCTGTTTGTCCGACCCGGTGAGCTGCGGAAAGCGGAATGGGAGGCCATTGATCTAGATGCTGCCGAATGGCGTTTTGTGGCATCCAAAAAAAGAGCCGTCGCCCATATCGTGCCAGGAGCCGTCGCCCACATCGTGCCGCTTGCTACTCAAGCCGTCGCTATCCTGCGCGAGCTTCACGCGCTGACCGGCCACGGGCGTTATGTTTTTCCCGGTGCAAGGGATAAACACAAACCCATGTCGGAAGCCGCCATTAACGCGGCGCTCAAACGCATGGGTATCGATACACAGAACGAGTTCACCGGCCACGGCGTTCGTCCTATGGCGCGCACGATGCTGCGCGAGATTGGGGGCTTTGACGCCGAGGTGATCGAGCTGCAACTAGCGCATAAGAAGAAGGACCCGAATGGCGCGGCGTATGACCGCGTTGCTTTCCTGGCTGTGCGTAAGCAGATGATGCAGGCTTGGGCCGACTACTTGGACGAGTTGAGGCATGGCGCGAAGGTGCTGCCGCTCAAGGGTTCCGCGTAGACATGATCGGTTGCTGCCGGCGCTGAGCAGACCGTTCATGCCTCTGCCATAGTCGGCATGGCGATCCTTGTCGCATGTCTGCGGCGCACCTACGGCGTCCGCAAGTTGATGGTTCTTGTTTAGCAGAGGCAACACTAAATTTCGTCTGCACTTCCGTGGTCCTTACTTCGTCAAGAGGACTCGCCCTCTCTACTGTATAGCGATCTACATCCGCCTTTGTTTTGCAAAGGTTGGGTTTTACGGGGCTTTCTTGCGCGAAGCCTCTGGTGCGGTATAGCCTGAATCTGTCCGCCATGGAGGTTACCGGCACACGCTGCACGAACTTCCTAGTTCGATGAAGCCCCTGGCGGTTCAATACGACGGGTTCAATCCGAAAGCAATTCAGAAAAAAAACAAGCCAACTTTGGGTCGCCCGTTTCTATGAATTGGCGATAAATGGCTACAAAACTGCTCCGCCTCCTTGGCGTTCTGGACGCCGTTGGCGTAAAGAAATCGTGCCTGTATGAATGGGTTCGTCTCGGCAAATTCCCCGCGCCCGTGCGGCTCGGAGCTCGCTCCGTCGCGTGGCGCCAGTGCGATGTGGACGCCTGGATCGAAGCCCGCGAGTCCGCTCGTCCGAAGGTGGCCCAATGACGGGTGCCCGCATGAACACGTCAGTTTTGAAAGGGCACGATTTGAAAGACGCCCTGGCGCGAGCCTGCGCTCATGTTGGCATCGTGAATAAGGATGTTCCCCCCGATGGGCGGTGGCACCGCTCGGATGTGCTGGGCGGTAACAATGGCAAAGGCGATGCGTCCATTAAGCTTTTCTTTGACGGGAAAGGGGGGATGGTTCGCAACTGGAAAGGCGAAGATTGCCTGTTCTTTGCCGATGACGCGCATGCATTGTCCGAAGCTGAGTTGATTGAGCGCGAGCGGATGGTGGAGTGGGCCAAGGCAGAAGCCGCTGCGGAGCGCACCCGAGTGGCGGAAGAAGCCGCGACCAAATGCGCAGAACTGTGGAGTCGCGCTCGCAACGTTGATCCCGGTCACGCCTACGTCGAGCGCAAAGGCATCAAACCGGTTAGTGCAAAGCAGTGGGGTGATGCTTTGCTGATCCCTCTGCGTGATGCGGCTGGCAAGCTGCGTAGTCTCCAATTCATTCAGCCGGACGGTTCCAAGCGCTTCAAGTCGGGTGGTGCGGTGATGGGTTGCTACAGCGCTGTCGGCGGCAAGCCCGGCCCTAATGCTCCGCTGCTGATCTGCGAGGGCTGGGCGACGGCGTGCAGCTTGCATGAGGCCACTGGCTACTCGGTGGCCGCTGCCATGAGCGCGGGGAACGTGTTGGCGGTAGCGCAGGCACTGCGTGGCGAGATGCCTGACGTGCCGATTATTGTCTGCGCCGACAACGATATCGGGACCTCTGGTAATCCGGGTTTGACCAAAGCACAGGAAGCAGCTCGGGTTATCGGCGCACGACTGGCCGTACCTGATTTCGGCCACGGGTCTCCGGAAGGCGCTACAGACTTCAACGATCTGGCTATGTTGTGCGGGCACTGTGTTGTGCGGGATTGCATCGAAGCCGTATGGTGCGGAAAAGGGCTTGATGGTGCGGCCGAGCAAAGCACGGTGGTTGAGACCGACGAACAGGCCATCGCGCGCTTGGCGGCGCTCGAGCCATTGGCGTATGACCGCATGCGCAAAGCTGAAGCACAGCGTATGGGTGTGCAACTCCACACCCTCGACCGGATGGTGAAGGCCGCACGTGGTGAGGTAAAGAGTCAAGCTGATACGCCGTTCTCGGAGGTCTATCCATGGCCCGGCTCGGTGGACGGTGCAACGTTGTTGACAGAGATCGCCCTGATGGTGAGGCGTTTTATCGTCTGTCAATGGGAAACGGCACATGCCGTTGCGTTGTGGGTGGCCATGACGTGGTGTATCGATGTGGTCGATGTGGCGCCGATCGCGGCGATCGTTGCCCCGGAAAAACGCTGCGGTAAGTCGCAATTGCTTTCCCTGATGGGGCGGCTGGTGAATCGTCCGCTGCCCGCAAGCAACGTCACCCCTGCGGCGTTGTTCCGCTCCATTGATCTTTGGCATCCCACGGTGCTGATCGATGAGGCAGACGCGTTCATGCGTGAGAACGAGGAACTGCGCGGCTTGCTGAACTGCGGTCACACGCGTGAGAGCGCATACGTGATCCGGACCGTTGGCGACGACCACACGCCCAAGCAGTTCTTCGTTTGGGGCGCAAAGGCTATCGCTGGTATCGGTCAACTGGCTGACACGCTGATGGATCGGTCGATTGCCCTAGAGTTGCGCCGGAAGTTGCCCACGGAGTCCGTGGACAAGCTGCGCCACGCAGAACCGGGCTTGTTCGATGGCCTGCGCTCCAAGCTGGCCCGTTGGGCAGACGATAACGCCGAAGCCGTACGACTAGCTCGTCCCGCGTTGCCAGAAGCGCTGCATGATCGCGCCGCCGACAATTGGGAGCCTCTGTTTCAGATTGCCGAGGTGGCGGCCGCACAGTGGCCGACGCTTGCGGTTGCCGCGGCCCTCAAGCTGTCCGGGCAGGCTGAGCAGGGGCAGAGCACGGGTACGCAATTGCTGGCAGACATTCAAGAGGTCATTGAGGCGAAGGCTGTGCTGCGCATCTTTTCCGCCGACCTGTTGGCTGCCCTCTGCGAGGACGAGGAAAAGCCGTGGGCGACCTGCAACGGTGGGAAGCGGATGTCTTTGCGTCAGCTGTCAGAACGGCTGCAGGAATACGGGATCAAGAGTGCCCAAGTGCGCATCGGGTTGGAGTCCAAAAAGGGGTTTCACGTCGAACAGTTCCGGGATGCCTTCGGCCGATAGCGCAGGCCGAAGTCAAAGAGAAAGTCTCGGTCAAAGCGCCTGGTCTTACACCATTCCACAAATGCTGTTTCGTTGTGCCTTTGGTCGAAGACCCGCTGCGCAAAGGTAAGTGCATCTTCGCGCGGAGCTTTCTGTGTGCTCCCCCGACCAGCAGCAACTGGTTGGGGTGGAATGCCCAGACTGCGAGCCAGCCATTCAATGGCTGGTCGGAACTCGAGGCCCTGAGTTTTCTTCACAAGATCGACTGCATATCCATGGGCGTGGCACGAAAAGCAGTGAAAGTGCGAATGTTGGCCTCCGTCGCTTGGGTACAGCACGAGTGAGGGCCGCGTGTCTTCGTGAAAGGGACAGCGCGCGATCAGATTCGCACCGCGCTGTTCGACATCCATACCAAGGCGGCGTGCGACTTCCGGCAGTTCCGCGGCTGCCAAGACTTTATCGAGGTCGTACCAATCCATGTATTTGTCCTGTTATTTTTCGACAGAGGGCCAACCCGCTAGCCATTTCGGTATGGCTGCTCGCAACGCATGCGTGAACGCCTAGTTGCAAGTTTTTGTTAAGCATCGATATTCAAATTCTATATCGACGTATCGGTGAAACTCGGATGCGAGCGACGAAAAAGCCGAGATACGTGCGCCCAAAATCGGGGTTTGTTCGGGTGGGGTGACTGTTTGAGTGATCGGTTATATTCGAACCAACGACAGAGGTTCGCCGCATGGTTCAGTCGAGCTCTGTTTATTCTTAGTATGAGCAGGGCCAACAGCGGGATTTCCGAGGGTGCGGAAAGCCTACGGCACGTGTTCCCGTTCGCTATGACCGATTAGGGGGAGGGGGGGGATGCATCCCCGCAGTCATGGCGCCAAAGACCGCCCGTGAGCGCTGAAATTTATCGCCGCGAATTTGAGGAGGGAATCCTGTGACCACCGGCGTCAAGCGATAGACACTGCAAGACGCTGAAATGCCTATCTCGAGTCACGGTTGGTCCCCGTTCAAGAGTGCGGCGAGGTCCGTAACGCGCCAGCCGAGACGGCCGTTAATGCGCACCGGGCGAATCGGCCCACGTTCAAAGCAAGCCCACTTGCGCAAGGTGCTTTCTTTGAAGTTGAGAACGGCAGCGGCTTCGGTCGTCGTAATAACGTCGCGCGTGCCTGCAACGGCCGCGAGGCCGTCGTGGACCTGCACCTCTCCGTTGTCTGTTCGCAGTCTAGATGAGGGCGAAGGCATACCTTGTAGCTCAGCCTGAACGAATCCGTGGATGGTGCGCTCAATGACTGGTTTCCTTGATTCCAGGAAGGCAGAGAACCGCTGCACAAGCAGTTCGTCGGTGGTGAGGGAGACTTTGAGCGTCCGCGCGTCGTCAGCGTCGGTCTCCAAGAGCGCGTTCACCAGCTTTGCCAATGCGCCCTCTACTCGGGATGCCTCTTTTCGAAGCCTGCTAACGTCAGCCTCCAGTTGCCGGATCCGGTCTTCCATGCTCGACAGCAGTAGTTGCGCAGATGGTCTCGGCATAGCTTTCCGTGCAGATGTAGTTCTAGGGCGAGCGCAATGAGTGCCTTTTACTGCACCTATCTTGCCGGGTTTTGCCGGCCAGCAGCGAGCTCCATCAGTGCAGGGTAGCAGGTTGTATGGGGGTACTTTTGGGGGTATTTTCGGAATTGTGACGAATGGATTGGCCGACTAATAAAGGTTACAAGTGACTGTTTTGTAGCTGTACCACCACCAAATTCGCGAGCAATCGCAAAAGAAAGGCCCTCTGGCAATCGCCGAGGGCCTTTTTTCTTTGCCGTCTTTCGTTATTTGTTCCCGCGCACGCTTCGGCATCTCCTCGCTGGCGTAAAAAAAGACAATCAACCCGCTTGCTTCGTGCGCGTGGCGCTTGCACCGAATCGAGGCCACTCGCCCCGTTATGTGCAATTGACCGTTGCGCAACGGAAGGAAAGTTGCCGGCACAACGGGGAGGCCGCCAGGGTCGCTACGCATGCAACACCACAACAAGCACTGAACGCGAACGGGGCCGGGATAACCCCTGCTTCTGTTGGGGCGGTTGGTGGGAACTCATACAGATCGGTTACGTACAAACATGCGAGCGCACCCGTGGAACTGGGTACGCTTTCTGCTCCACCCCGCGTGGGCGCATCAACGGTGCGAGTGGTGACAACAGATTGCTGCGCATGAATATGCTGATGCGATTGCGAGCCGTTGCGATTTGGCACTGCATCACGTCGAGCGCTAATGCGATCACGATTGGTTGTGCACCGCTTGGCAGACTCAAGCGTTCTTGTGCTCATCCGTGATTGGTCTACAGTGGAATAAGTACCGCATTCAACGCACGCAAGAACTAGCCTCGTTCCAGCATAACCATGCTGGTGGTGAGGAAGAAATCTACGGGGGAGATATGGATATTTTCCGCCACTACGCTACGCGTTTCGAAGCTCGCAAAGAGGACGAGTACAGCATCCAGGAGTACCTGGATATCTGCAAGAAAGACTCCACCGCTTATGCGACCGCAGCCGAGCGCATGCTTGCTGCAATCGGCCAGCCCGAACTTGTGGACACCCACCACGATCCTCGGCTGTCGCGGTTGTTCTTCAACAAGGTCATCCGCATTTACCCGGCCTTCCGGGAGTTCTACGGCATGGAGGACACGATCGAGCAGATCGTCTCGTTCTTCAAGCATGCCGCGCAGGGCCTTGAGGAGCGCAAGCAGATTCTCTATCTGCTCGGGCCTCCGGGGGGCGGCAAGTCTTCTCTGGCTGAAAAGCTGAAAGCGCTGATGGAGCAGATTCCCATCTACGCGCTCAAGGGCTCGCCCATTCACGAGTCCCCGCTCGGGCTTTTCTCGCCCGAGGAAGACGGCAAGATTCTGGAGGAAGACTACGGCATTCCAAGGCGCTATCTGAATTCAATTGCTTCGCCGTGGGCGGTCAAGCGGTTGCATGAGTTCAACGGCGACATCACGCGCTTCCGTGTGGTGCGACTGCATCCGTCGGTGCTCTCGCAGATTGCGATCTCCAAGACGGAGCCCGGCGACGAGAACAATCAAGACATCTCGTCGCTGGTCGGCAAGGTCGATATCCGCAAGCTGGAGGACTATCCGCAGGACGATCCGGATGCGTACTCGTACTCCGGCGGGCTGTGCCTGGCCAACCGCGGGCTGCTGGAGTTCGTGGAGATGTTCAAGGCGCCTATCAAGGTGCTGCACCCATTGCTGACGGCCACGCAGGAGGGCAACTACAAGGGCACTGAGGGTTTTGGTGCGATCCCGTTTGATGGCGTGATTCTGGCGCACTCGAACGAGGCGGAGTGGCAGAGCTTCAAGTCTGACCGCAATAACGAGGCTTTCCTCGACCGCATCTACATCGTCAAAGTGCCGTACTGCCTGCGCGTGTCGGACGAGGTGAAGATTTACGACAAGCTGCTGCGCAACAGTTCGTTGTCGAACGCGCCGTGCGCACCGAACACGCTGAAGATGATGGCGCAGTTTGCGGTGCTCACGCGCATCAAGGAACCGGAGAATTCCAACATCTTCTCCAAGATGCGCGTGTATGACGGTGAGAGCCTCAAGGATGTCGACCCGAAGGCCAAGTCGTATCAGGAGTACCGCGACTTTGCCGGTATTGACGAGGGCATGACCGGGCTGTCGACGCGCTTTGCCTTCAAGGTGCTGTCCAAGGTCTTCAACTTTGATGGGGCGGAGGTGGCGGCCAACCCGGTGCACCTGCTGTACGTGCTCGAGCAGCAGATCGAGCGTGAACAGTTTGCGCCGGAGACCGAATCCAAGCTGATGTCCTACATCAAGGAGTACCTCGCTGCGCCTTATGTGGAGTTCATCGGCAAGGAGATCCAGACCGCTTATCTGGAGTCGTATTCGGAGTACGGGCAGAACATCTTCGATCGTTATGTGGTGTTTGCCGACCTGTGGATCCAGGATCAGGAGTACCGCGATCCGAATACCGGCGAGATTCTCGATCGCAGCGCCTTGAACGACGAGCTGGAGAAGGTCGAAAAACCGGCGGGCATTTCCAACCCGAAGGACTTCCGCAACGAGATCGTCAACTTCGTGCTGCGCGCGCGGGCCAAGAATGGGGGCAAGAACCCGCTCTGGACCAGCTACGAGAAGCTGCGCGCGGTGATCGAAAAGCGGATGTTCTCGACCACGGAAGATCTGCTGCCGGTGATCTCGTTTAACGCCAAGTCGTCGCACGACGATCGGGCCAAGCACGAGAACTTCGTCAACCGCATGGTGGAGAAGGGCTATACGGAGAAGCAGGTGCGCCTGCTGGTGGAGTGGTATCTGCGCGTACGGAAGTCGTCTTAAGGAGAGGCGCGAAGCAGATAACTTCCAACCGAGGGCAGCCACATGGGCACGATCATCGATCGGCGAGAGAACGGCGGCGGCAAGAGTACCGTCAACAAGCAGCGCTTCATCAAGCGCTACAAGGACCAGATTCGTCGCGCGGTGGCCAAGGCGGTGTCCGGCCGGAAGATCATGGACATCGAACAGAGCGGGCAGGTGTCCATTCCGGTCAAGGACATCTCCGAGCCCATGTTTCACCACGGCTCGGGCGGGCGCCGCGAAGGCGTCCACCCCGGCAACAGGCAGTTTGTCCGGGGCGACAGCTTTGACCGTCAGCAGCAGGGCAGCGGCGGTGCGGGCTCTCAGGCCAGCGATTCAGGCGAGGGCGAGGACGACTTTGTCTTCACGCTCTCGCGCGAGGATTTCCTCAACTTCTTCTTCGAGGACATGGCACTGCCCGACATGGCCAAGCGTCACTTGGCCAAGATCGCGGAAGTGCGCAAGGTGCGCGCCGGCTACTCGCTGGACGGCACGCCTTCGAACCTGTCCATCCTGCGCACGATGCGCAGCTCCCTCGGTCGCCGCATTGCGCTATCCAGCCCGTATCAGCGGCGCCTGCATGAACTGGAGACCGAGTACAACGAGGTGCTCCAGAACGACGGGCCGTACTGTGCGCGCGCGTTGGAGTTGACGAAAGAGATGCGGCACCTGCGCTCGTGCCTGGACCGTGTGCCTTTTATCGAGAAGCTCGACCTGCGCTACAACAATCGCGTGCAACGCAAGCGCCCTCAGGCGCAGGCAGTGATGTTCTGCGTGATGGATGTGTCGGGCTCGATGGATGAACAGCGCAAGGATCTTGCCAAGCGCTTCTTCATGCTGCTGTACCTGTTCCTGAAGCGGAACTACGAGCGGATCGACGTCGTCTTCATCCGTCACCACACCGTAGCCAAGGAGGTGAGTGAGGAGGACTTCTTCCACTCACGTGAATCTGGCGGCACGGTGGTATCGAGCGCGCTCAAGCTCGTCACGGAAGTGATCCATGACCGCTACCCACCGAGCCAGTGGAACATCTACTGTGCCCAGGCATCGGACGGTGATAACTGGGCGGGGGATTCAGAGCTTTGCGCCCAGCTGCTGCGCGAATCGATCTTGCCGGTGACGCAGTATTTCGCCTACATCGAGGTGGTCTCGACGGAGCCACAGAACCTGTGGGAGGAGTATCTTACGGTGCAGGCTGCATACGAGAACTTCGCGATGCAGCGCATCCTCAAAGCTGACGAAATCTATCCGGTGTTGCACGATTTGTTCCAGAAGCGCACCACCTGAACGGCAGTGCCCGCGGCGCTGCTTCGGAGAGCACGCGGCAGCGTGTGACGGAGTCAACGGGGAACGAGCATGGCCTATCTTTCGACTGGCTCGGAATGGACCTTCGATCTGATCAAGCTCTATGACCAGAACATCGCCCGCATTGCCGGCGAGTTTGGTCTGGACACGTATCCGAATCAGATCGAGATCATCACCGCAGAGCAGATGCTGGATGCCTATGCGTCGTCCGGCTTACCTCTGGGCTACAACCACTGGTCGTATGGCAAGCACTTTCTAGCTTCCGAGCGTGGCTACCAGCGTGGCCAGATGGGGCTGGCGTACGAGATCGTCATCAACTCCAACCCCTGCATCGCCTACCTGATGGAGGAGAACACGATGCCCATGCAGGCGCTGACGATCGCGCACGCCTGCTACGGCCATAACTCCTTCTTCAAGGGCAACTACCTGTTCCGCACCTGGACCAACGCCGACGCCATCGTCGACTACCTGCTGTTCGCCAAGAGCTATGTGGCCGAATGCGAACGCCGTTATGGCGAGCAAGAAGTGGAGTTGCTGCTCGATTCCTGCCACGCGCTGCAGAACTACGGTGTGGACCGTTATCGCCGGCCCAAGAAGCTGTCGATTACCGAAGAGCAGGCACGCCAGGACGAACGCGAAAAATACCTGGAGGCGCAGGTCAATGACTTGTGGCGCACACTGCCCAAGCACCGTGCGCATGCGCTGGCCACCGCAGACGATGCGCCCGAGCCGGAACCGAAGTTTCCGCCAGAGCCGGAGGAAAACCTTCTCTACTTCATCGAGAAGAACGCGCCCAAGTTGCAGCCCTGGCAGAGAGAGATCGTGCGCATCGTGCGCAAGATCGCGCAGTACTTCTATCCGCAGCGTCAGACCAAGGTCATGAACGAAGGCTGGGCTACGTTCTGGCACTACACCATCCTGCACAAGCTGTACGACGAAAAGCTCGTCAACGATGCCTTCATGCTGGAGCTGCTGCAGGCGCACACCAATGTGATTTACCAGCCGCCATACAACAGCCCGTACTACAGCGGTTTCAACCCGTACACGCTGGGCTTCCTGATCTTTCAGGACATCCGCCGCATTTGCGAAGCACCCACCGATGAGGATTTCCGCTGGGCGCCCGAGATTGCCGGCAGCGATTGGCAGGAGACGCTCGACTTTGCCATGCGCAACTTCAAGGACGAGAGCTTCTTGCTGCAGTTCCTGTCGCCGCGGGTGATTCGCGAGTTGAAGTTGTTCTCGGTACTGGATGATGACCGCGAGCCCAAGCTGCGCGTGACCGCCATCCACGACGACGAGGGTTATCGCATGATCCGCCAGTTGCTGGCCAGCCAGTATGACCTGTCGAACATCGAGCCGAACATCCAGGTCACCAATGTGGACGTGGGCGGTGATCGTTCGTTGACCATGCGGCATCAGCAGAACAACCGCCGCCCGCTGGGCAGCAACTACGAAGAGATGGTGCGCCACGTCACCCGGCTCTGGGGCTTCACCTGCCGGCTGGAAGTGGTCTACGAAGACGGTCGGCGCGAGATGAAGTACGAGTGCAAGCCTGACTAGCGCGTCAACCGTCGGTGAGTTTCTGTGCTCACACCGCCGGGGCGGCGGGCTCAGCGTTCTTTGCGCTCGCCTTTTTCTTGTCTGAAGGCTGAAGCGTTTGCGGCATGCCCGGCAGTTCTGCGGTTTCCAGCGCGCCGAACAGTGCGCGGACTGGCGCGATCATCGGTTCATCTCCCCAATGTGTTGCCAGCGTGCGCCAGGCTTCCGCTGATGTGGTGGCCTGTTGCAGCAGGGCGTTCTGCTGCTCGCTCGCCATGCTCAGGAAGGTTTGGAAGAGGCGACTGCTTTGTTCGATGCGGGTTTGCAGCAGGGCGGCCGGCAGCGAGGCCAGGTCTTCCCAGTTGGCGGCCTCGGAAACCGAGGCGCAGGCTTGCAGTGCACGCCGCTCTGCATCTTCCACGCCCTTGAGCGTGATTTTGAGCGCGCGTTCTTGCGTTTCCTCCAGGGTGGTCAGGGTGTGCAGGGCGGTTTGTAGCTGAGTGCGAAAGACTTCGAGAGAGAGATCGATCGGTGCTTGCACGGCGTGCCTCCAAAAATGGGTGGGTGGCGAGGCCCTGCCGATGTTGTCCGCTGTCCCGGATGGCGCCCCTTTCTCCCCCGGTCCCCCAAGGCTATTCGCTGTTCTGGTGCGGGCGAACGTGCCTGGCAAGTGACGCAACCGGGGTGACGTCACCTCCTGAGATGTCGAGCTACATGCCAAAGCGGAAGTGTCCGCTGCGCAGCACGATGTCGTGTGAATCAGTCAATTTGAACAGTGAGCGGGCCATGTCTTCGATGGTCCCACGATGGGTTTCCATTGCCTGCAGCAGATCTTCCTGCCGCCAGGAACGGGCGCCGAAATGCTCTTCCAGTGCCTCCGCCGTCACCGCATAGCAGGCGTAGGTGCCGTCAACGCTGGCGGTGCAGGTGAGGGTGAGATCTGCCGCGCAGTAGCGGGGTGTGCCCGCGGGGAATTCAATCGATTTCATGGCCGGCCTCCATGAAAAAACGGCGATGCACCGTGCGCCGCCTTTGCTCCAGTGTATGGCGCGAGTCGATGAATGCAATGTCATTACGAAGGCGTTTGGACCTGCGTCAAACCTGGGTTTCTTCTGCTGCACGCGTTGCACTGCTGGTGACAGCGCGCCCATCTGCGAGCTTGCAAGTAAGAAGCGTCAGGCGCCGGTCTGGATTGCCTTGCGCGCCAGTTCCACGCCCTTGTTGGCGAGCGCATCGGCGCGTTCGTTGCCCGGGTGGCCAGCATGGCCCTTGACCCAGTGCCAGCTCACCTCGTGTGTGACGACGAGTTCATCGAGGATGCGCCACAGGTCATCGTTCTTCACGGGCTTCTTGTCGGCCGTTTTCCAGCCGCGTGCCTTCCAGCCGGCCAGCCATTCGCTGATGCCTTTCTGCACGTACTGCGAATCGGTGTAGACCTTGACCCGGCACGGCCGCTTGAGCGCGCGAAACGCTTCGATGACGGCCATCAGCTCCATGCGATTGTTGGTGGTGACGGCCTCGCCGCCAAAGAGCTCTTTTTCGTGGCCGCCCGAGACGAGCACGGTGCCCCAGCCGCCAAGGCCGGGGTTGCCCTTGCATGCGCCATCGGAATAGACGGTGACTTCCTGCATGAATAAAACGAAAGCGATCAGTGAGTGGTGGGAGGGGGCGCTGGTGAGCGTGCGTTATGCGCCTGATTTGCCGTCGCACGCGGCGGCCGGCGGTGCTTTGGTCGAGTGCGAACCCGATGGCGTGGCGACTGGCGTGCCGGCCGGCACCAGCGCGGGTGATTTGCGGGTCTTCCACGCGGGGCCAACCATACGCATGCTGCGCACGCGCTTGACGGCCTGCAGCATGTAGACCGCCCCGAAGATTGGCCACCAGCGATCGCCAGCCTTCTCCATGAAGGCCGTACGCTGCAGCCACTTCTCGGTGCGGTTGGGCGGCCGGTAGCAGCCGAAACGGCCGCGCACGATATCAAATCCGAGCAGCTTGAGCCAGTCCTTCAGGCGGGTGAACGCAATCATCTGGCTCTGCGCGGGCAGGAACGATTCCGTACCCAGGCGCCGCATGCCCTGGCGCATGCCCCACAGGCTCAGCGGGTTGAATCCGGTGATGATCAATCGCCCCTCAGGCATCAGCACGCGCGCCACTTCGCGCAGGACTTCGTGCGGATCGTCGGTGAACTCCAGCACATGGGGCAGGGCCACCAGATCGATACTCTGCGAGGCGAACGGCAGTTCGTCATATCGGCAGATCACACGGGGCTTGGCCTGGCGTTGCGGGGCGCTGGCATCGCTCTCTGCGTCGGCTGAGGCGTCTCCGGGCTCGGCCGGGTCGCCGTCCATCGGGTTGAGCGTTTCAATGGGGGCGGTTGGGTCGATATCGTCGATCACGCGCGCAATCAGCGGGATGCGGTTCTCGCGCAGCGCGCCAAAGCCCGGGTGGCCGAGTTGCAGCGCATGAAAGCCGAACATGTCGGCGACGGTGCGATCGAATTGCGCCTGCTCCCAGCGCAGGACGTATTGCCCAGGCGGTGAAGCCAGCCAGTGGTGCCAATCTATAATGCGGCGATCGTTAGAGGAGTCAGGCATGGTCCAGGGTGGTGTGCCGTCGGAAGTAGCACTTGAGGTAGAGGCGATCGCTGCGTTTGCCGATAATTATATTTGGGCACTTCACGATGGCCGCGTGGCTGCTGTTGTGGACCCAGGCGACGCGCAACCCGTGCTGCGCTTCCTCCAGGAGCGCGGGTTGGCGCTCGGTGCCATTGTAATCACACATCATCACGGCGATCACGTCGGCGGGGTGCGGGAACTGGTCGCGGCGTATCCGGAGAATCCCGAAGGGGTACCGTTGCCGGTGATCGGTCCGGCAGGCGAATCCATCCCGTGCCGCACCCAAGCCGTACGCGAAGGCGACATCGTTGCACTTGCCCAACCGGCTGCCACGTTCCGCGTGATTGATGTGCCGGGGCACACCAGTGGCCACGTCGCCTACGTCGGTCATTTGCAGGGCGACAAGACGCCCGCCAGCCTGTTTTGCGGCGATACGCTATTCGCGACGGGTTGCGGCCGGCTCTTTGAGGGCACGCCTGCGCAAATGCGCGCGTCGCTGGCCAAGCTGGCTGCGCTGGCGCCAGACACCCTTGTTTACTGCGCGCATGAATACACCGCATCGAATGTGCGCTTTGCGCGCGCTGTCGAGCCGGGCAACGCCAGCTTGGCCGCCTGGGAGGACAAGGTTGCGGCGTTGCGGGCCGAGGGCCGCTCGACCGTGCCCACCACGGTTGGCCATGAGCGCGCGACCAACCCGTTCATGCGGTCAGATGCGCCCGAAGTGACGCAAGCGGTGGCACGTCACGCCGCGATTGGCACAAAAGATCCGGTGGCCGTATTCGCCGCTTTGCGCGAGTGGAAGAACGGTTTCCGTTGAGAATACACGCCGCGCGGGGGATCACCGCCTGCGCGACGGGTGTTTGCCGAGGCAGATGTCGGGTCTACGCGGGTTGACGTGGCGGGATGCGTTTCTTACTATCTGGGGCAATTTTTAGGTCCAACCCCTCAGAACTTGATGCGATCCGTGCGACTTCTTGCGGCATCTGTGCTCAGTCTGCTTCTCGCGGCCTGTGCTACGGCTCCCGCTCCGAATGCCGACACTGCCAGCACAAGCGCCTCTGCCTCCGCTTCCGGCAAAAATGCGCCGGTCGTCAATGTTGATCAGCAGCCCGTGGCCTCCCTGAAAGGGCCGGCCAAGGATCTCTGGGCGCGCATTCGCCAAGGCTTCTCCATGCCCGATCTGCAAAGCTCGGCCGTGGATGACCGTGCCGATTGGTATGCGCAGCGTCCGGAAGCGTTCCAGCGCATGGTCGAGCGCTCGAACCGCTACTTGTATCACATCGTCGAAGAACTGGAGCGGCGCAATATGCCCACTGAACTGGCCCTGCTGCCGTTCGTGGAAAGTGCGTTCAACCCGCAGGCAGTGTCGAGTGCCAAGGCAGCCGGGATGTGGCAGTTCATCCCCAGTACCGGCCGAACCTACAACCTCAAGCAGAACGTCTTCCAGGACGAGCGCCGCGACGTGCTCGCCTCGACAGACGCCGCACTGGACTACCTCTCCAAGCTGCACGATCAGTTTGGCGACTGGCAGTTGGCGCTGGCCGCCTATAACTGGGGCGAGGGCTCGGTCGCCCGGGCGATTGCGCGCAACCAGGCGGCGGGCCTGTCGACGGACTACGTCAACCTGAACATGCCGGCCGAGACGCGCATGTACGTGCCCAAGCTCCAGGCGGTGAAGAACATCATCGCCAACCCCGAGCGCTACAGCGTCAGGTTGCCGGACATCCCGAACCACCCGTATTTCGTCACCGTCACGACCTCACGTGACATTGATGTCGTGCTGGCGGCGCGGCTGGCCAATCTGCCGATGGATGAGTTCAAGGCGCTCAACCCGTCGTTCAACCGGCCGGTGATCCTGGGGGCCTCGAATCCGCAGATTCTGCTGCCGTACGACAACGCGGAAACGTTTCAGTACAACCTGAATACGTATCGCGGCGGCCTGTCGAGCTGGACGGCGGTGACGGTGGGCAACCGCGAGCGCGTGGAAGCCCTGGCGGCGCGGTTGAAGGTTGACCCCGATACCATTCGCGAGATCAACCGTATCCCTAAGGGCATGCGTCTGAAGGCGGGGTCAACTGTGGTTGTGCCGCGTGCAGACGGTGCCAAGGACGACGCGCCGGATATCAGCCCCGAGTTGGCCGAGAACGCCACCATGGCCGTTGAGCCCGACATGCCAGACCTGCGGAAGGTGGTGGTGCGCGCAGGCAAGCGCGATACGGTTGCTGGCCTGTCGCGGCGTTATGGTGTGTCGGTGGCGCAGATCCGTGCGTGGAACCAGTTGCCGGGCGATGCGATCCCGCGGGGCCACAACGTGGTGCTGATGTTGCCGCAGGCGCGGGGCGGTGGTCGTGTGCGTGCGGCGCGGGTATCGGCAACGTCGGCGGCGGCGTCGACCGGGCGGGTCCCGACAGCCAAGGTGGCCGGCAAGCCGGTCGTCAAGGCCAGGCCGGTGGCCAGCACATCGGCCAAGCGCAAGAAGCGCTGAAGCTGGCAAACTGAAGCGGCGTCCTGCGGGGCGCCGTTTTCTTTTTGGACTGCGGTAAGACCCGCGTAAGTTGGCGGTCGCACAGTAGCCGCATCGAGCACATCGAACATTGAGCCGGCGCGCCACGCAGTGGGTCGGCCAGGAGACAACGTCATGCCCATGTCCGCCGCATACCGCGCGCTGTACCAGCGTTCCGTCGACGACCCTTCCGGCTTCTGGCACGAGCAAGCCCAGCGCATCGACTGGCAGACGCCGTACGCCGCCGTGCTCGACGATTCACGCTTGCCGTTTGCGCGCTGGTTTGTCGGCGGGCGCACCAATCTGTGCCACAACGCGGTGGATCGTCATCTCGCCACGCGTGGCGAGCAGGCGGCGCTGGTATACGTTTCCACTGAAACCGGCATCGAGACGACGTACACGTATCGCCAGCTGCACCGCGAGGTCAACCGCATGGCGGCCAGCCTGCAGGCGCTGGGCGTCAAGCGCGGCGATCGGGTGTTGATCTACCTGCCGATGATTCCTGAGGCCGCGTTTGCGATGCTGGCCTGCGCGCGCATTGGGGCGATCCACTCGGTGGTGTTCGGCGGCTTCGCATCCAACAGCCTGGCTACGCGCATTGACGATGCCACGCCGCGCGTTATCGTCAGCGCGGACGCGGGCTCGCGTGCGGGCAAGGTGGTCGAGTACAAACCGCTGCTCGACGCCGCCATCGACCTGGCAGTGCATAAGCCCGAGCGCGTGCTGCTCGTCAATCGCAACTTGGCGCCAATGTGGCACAACGCGCGCGATGTCGACTATGCCGCGCTTGGCAGCGAGCATGCGAATGCCGATGTGCCGTGCGAGTGGATGGAGTCGAGCGAGCCGTCGTACATCCTCTACACCTCGGGTACGACCGGCAAGCCCAAGGGCGTTCAGCGCGACACGGGTGGTTATGCGGTGGCATTGGCTGCGTCGATACCGCTGATCTTCGGCGCACAGGCCGGCGACACGATGTTCACTGCGTCGGACGTCGGCTGGGTGGTGGGCCACAGCTACATCGTCTATGCGCCGCTGCTCGCTGGCCTGACGACGGTGATGTACGAAGGCACGCCGATCCGCCCCGACGGCGCCATCTGGTGGCGCATTGTCGAGCAGTACCGGGTCAACGTGATGTTCACCGCGCCGACGGCGATCCGGGTGCTCAAAAAGCAGGATCCGGCGTTGCTGCACCGGCATGACCTGTCCAGCCTGCGCCGCCTGTTCCTGGCGGGTGAACCGTTGGACGAGCCCACGGCAAGCTGGATCGGCGAAGCATTGCAAAAACCCATCGTCGACAACTACTGGCAGACCGAAACCGGCTGGCCGATGCTGGCCATTCCACAAGGCGTGGAGCCGTCAACGCAAAAGCTGGGTTCGCCCGGTTTCCCGGTCTATGGCTACAAGCTCGACATTCTCGACGAGGTGACCGGCCAGCCCTGCGCACCGGGCGAGAAGGGGCTGCTGGCCGTGACGGCGCCGCTGCCGCCGGGCTGCATGAGCACCGTCTGGCGGGATGACGCGCGTTTCCTCAAGACATACTGGTCGGCGTTTCCTGGTGGCCAGATCTATTCCAGCTTCGACTGGGGTGTGCGGGACGCTGAGGGTTACATCACCATCCTCGGCCGTACCGATGACGTGATCAACGTAGCGGGCCATCGCCTGGGCACGCGCGAGATCGAAGAGAGCCTGTCGTCGCATCCGGCGATTGCCGAGGTGGCTGTGGTGGGCGTGGCCGACCAGTTGAAGGGGCAGGTGGCGATGGGCTTTGCCATCGTGCGCGACGCGTCACGCGTTGCCGAGTCGGCCGATCGCCTTGCGCTGGAAGGAGAGCTCATGCGCACCGTGGAGGCGCAGTTGGGTGCGGTGGCGCGGCCGTCACGCGTGTTTTTCGTCAACGCACTGCCCAAAACGCGCTCGGGCAAACTGCTGCGCCGGGCGATGCAGGCGGTGGCTGAAGGGCGCGATCCGGGCGACCTGACCACGATTGAGGACCCGACTGCGCTCGCGCAAGTGCAGGCCGCTATGCAAGGGTAGCGGCGCACAGAAAAGTGACGCTCGCGCCCGCTTGGGTGCGGGGTGTCGGGCACGCCGGGACGTCACAATTAGCGGGCTACCCGGCGTTAAGTCCTTCCTTTCATTGAGTTTTTTGTGGCGCGCGGGTATACTTGTCAGGTTTGAGTTCAGAAACCCATCACCCTAGCGCCAACCGCTTCCTACCTCCCGCCTACTGCCCCGTCTGCCTCGTTTCCTGGTGAGTTCCGCCCCGGTTTCGACGCGCAAACGGCCCGGAATCCGCGCAGCCGGAATTCCGCTTCGGCGCCAAGGCGATCAGGTCGGCACAGGGTGAATCCAGCAGGAGCTACCCGTGTTGCCGTCTTTCCCGCCCGCCATTCTCGCGCTTGCAGACGGCACGGTCTTTCGTGGCTATTCCATCGGTGCGGCCGGTCATACGATCGGCGAAGTGGTGTTCAACACCGCCATCACCGGCTATCAGGAAATCCTTACCGATCCGAGCTACTCGCGCCAGATCGTCACGCTCACGTACCCGCACATCGGTAACGTCGGCGTGAACCGTGAGGATGTCGAAGCCACGAAAGTCCATGCCGCCGGTCTCATCATCAAGGATCTGCCGATCCTCGCGTCGAACTTCCGCAAGGAACACTCGCTCTCGCATTACCTGAAGGGCGAGAAGGTTGTCGCCATTGCCGGTATCGACACCCGCAAGCTGACCCGCATCCTGCGTGAAAAGGGCGCCCAGAACGGCTGCATCCTGGCCGGCGAAGACAACGTGCAGAAGGCCATCGACCTGGCGCGCTCGTTCCCGGGCCTGTCGGGCATGGATCTGGCGAAGGTGGTGTCCGTCACCGAGCCGTACGAGTGGACCCAGACCGAATGGGAACTGGGCCGCGGCTACGGCAAGCAGGAAGCCCCGAAGTACCACGTGGTTGCGTATGACTTCGGCGTCAAGTTCAACATCCTGCGCATGCTGGCCGAGCGCGGCTGCCGTGTGACGGTGGTGCCGGCCCAGACCAGCGCTGCCGATGTGCTGGCGCACAACCCGGATGGCGTGTTCCTCTCCAACGGCCCTGGCGATCCGGAACCGTGCGATTACGCCATCGCCGCTGCCAAGGAATTCCTGGACCGTCGCCTCCCGACGTTCGGCATCTGCCTGGGTCACCAGATCATGGGCCTGGCCGTCGGCGCCAAGACGCTCAAGATGAAGACTGGCCACCACGGTGCGAACCACCCGGTCAAGGATCTGCAGGACGGCCGCGTGGTCATCACCTCGCAGAACCACGGCTTTGCGGTGGACCCGGACTCGCTGCCGGCCAACGCACGCGTGACGCACGTCTCGCTGTTCGACGGCACGCTGCAAGGCTTCGAGCTGACGGACCGCCCGGCATTCTGCTTCCAGGGTCACCCGGAAGCCTCGCCTGGCCCGCACGACATCGCGTACCTGTTCGACCGCTTCACGGCGGCGATGGACGCGGCCAAGCAGTAAGGCAAACGAGATCGCCATGAACGCCTTCATGCTCGCCCACTTCGGCGTCACCGAGTTCTGGACCTTCCTGCTCGGCACGATCTTTATCGTGCTGCTGCCGGGGCCGAACTCGATGTACGTGCTGTCGGTGGCGGCCCGTCGCGGTGTGCGCGCGGGCTACCAGGGCGCATGCGGCGTGTTTCTGGGCGATGCCATCCTGATGGTGCTATCGGCGGCGGGTGTGGCTTCGCTGCTGAAGGCGAGTCCGGCGCTGTTCTACGTCGTGAAGTACATCGGCGCGGCGTACCTGGCGTGGATCGGCTTGCAGATGTTGCGCGGTGCATTGAACAACTGGCGTGCACGCAAGGCAGGCGAGTCGGTTGAGCGGAGCGCGGCACCGGCTGACGAAGCGAATCCCTTCAAGAAGGCGCTGATCATCAGCCTGCTGAACCCGAAGGCGATTCTGTTCTTCATCTCGTTCTTCATCCAGTTCGTCGATCCGCACTACGCGTTGCCGGTGGTGTCGTTCGTCGTGCTGGGGCTGGTTTGCCAAGTCTGCAGCTTCCTGTACCTGACCACCATCATCTTCGTGGGCGCGCGGCTGGCCGCGGCGTTCCGCGCGCGACGACGTCTGTCTGCTGGTATGAGCAGCGGCGTCGGCGCCATGTTTATCGGCTTTTCCGCCAAGCTGGCGACGGCCACACTGAATTAATCGAATCGAGCGGGTTATGCCAAAACGTACAGACATTAAAACCATCCTGATCATCGGCGCGGGTCCGATCATCATCGGCCAGGCGTGCGAGTTCGATTACTCCGGCGCGCAGGCTTGCAAGGCGCTGCGTGAAGAAGGCTTCAAGGTGGTCCTGGTCAACAGCAACCCGGCCACGATCATGACCGACCCCAGCACGGCCGATGTGACCTACATCGAGCCGATCACCTGGGAAGTGGTCGAGCGCATCATCGCCAAGGAGCGCCCGGATGCGATCCTGCCGACCATGGGTGGCCAGACCGCGCTGAACTGCGCACTGGACCTGCACCGCCATGGCGTGCTGGCAAAGTACAACGTCGAGCTGATCGGCGCATCGCCCGAGGCCATCGACAAGGCCGAAGACCGCCAGAAGTTCAAGGACGCGATGACCAAGATCGGCCTGGGTTCGGCCAAGTCGGGCATCGCGCATTCGATGGACGAAGCCGTGGCAGTGCAGTCGCAGATCGCCAAGGAAACCGGCACCAGCGGCTACCCGATCGTGATCCGTCCGTCGTTCACGCTGGGCGGCACGGGCGGCGGTATCGCCTACAACCGCGAAGAATTTGAAGAGATCTGCAAGCGCGGTCTCGACCTCTCGCCGACCAACGAGCTGCTGATCGAAGAATCGCTGCTAGGCTGGAAGGAATACGAGATGGAAGTCGTGCGCGACAAGGCCGACAACTGCATCATCGTCTGCTCGATCGAAAACCTGGACCCGATGGGCATCCACACCGGTGACTCCATCACCGTGGCTCCGGCGCAGACGCTGACTGACAAGGAATACCAGATCCTGCGTAACGCCTCGCTGGCCGTGCTGCGCGAGATCGGCGTCGACACGGGCGGTTCGAACGTGCAGTTCTCGATCAATCCGCAAGATGGCCGGATGATCGTGATTGAGATGAACCCGCGCGTGTCGCGTTCGTCGGCGCTGGCCTCGAAGGCGACGGGCTTCCCGATCGCCAAGGTCGCGGCCAAGCTGGCCGTGGGCTACACGCTGGACGAGCTGAAGAACGAGATCACCGGTGGCGCAACCCCGGCGTCGTTCGAGCCGTCGATCGACTACGTGGTCACCAAGGTGCCGCGTTTCGCGTTCGAAAAATTCCCGCAGGCCGACAGCCACCTGACCACGCAGATGAAGTCGGTGGGCGAGGTGATGGCCATGGGCCGTACCTTCCAGGAATCGTTCCAGAAGGCGCTGCGCGGCCTGGAAGTCGGTGTGGATGGCCTGGACGAAAAGTCCACCGACCGCGACGAGATCATCGAAGAGATCGGCGAAGCCGGCCCGGACCGCATCTGGTATCTGGGCGACGCATTCCGCCTGGGCCTGTCGATCGACGAGGTCTACTCCGAGACCGCTGTGGACCCGTGGTTCCTCGCGCAGATCGAAGACATTGTCAAGACCGAAGCGCTGGTCAAGGCGCGCACGCTGGATAGCCTGTCGGCTGCCGAGCTGCGCCTGCTCAAGCAGAAGGGCTTCTCTGATCGCCGCCTCGCCAAGCTGATGAAGACGACCGCCAAGGCCGTGCGCGAGAAGCGTATCGCCGAGAAGGTCCGCCCGGTCTACAAGCGCGTCGACACCTGTGCCGCCGAGTTCGCCACCAACACCGCGTACCTGTACTCGACGTACGAAGCCGAGCATGGCGAGTGCGAAGCCGAGCCGACCAGCAACAAGAAGATCATGGTGCTGGGCGGTGGCCCGAACCGGATTGGTCAGGGCATCGAGTTCGACTACTGCTGCGTGCACGCCGCGCTGGCGCTGCGCGAAGACGGGTACGAGACCATCATGGTCAACTGCAACCCGGAAACCGTCTCGACCGACTACGACACGTCCGACCGCCTGTACTTCGAGCCGGTGACCCTGGAAGACGTGCTCGAAATCGTCGACAAGGAAAAGCCGGTTGGCGTGATCGTGCAATACGGCGGCCAAACGCCGCTGAAGCTCGCGCTGGATCTGGAAGCCAATGGCGTGCCCATCATCGGCACCTCGCCTGACATGATCGATGCGGCTGAAGATCGAGAGCGCTTCCAGAAGCTGCTGCACGAGCTGGGCCTGCGTCAGCCACCCAACCGCACCGCACGTGCCGAAGACGAAGCCCTCAAGCTGGCCGAAGAAATCGGCTATCCGCTGGTGGTGCGCCCGTCGTACGTGCTGGGTGGCCGCGCGATGGAAATCGTGCACGAGCCGCGCGACCTAGAACGCTATATGCGCGAAGCCGTGAAGGTCTCGAACGACAGCCCCGTGCTGCTCGACCGCTTCCTGAACGACGCCATCGAGTGCGATGTGGATTGCCTCTCCGACGGCAAGCGCGTATTCATCGGCGGCGTGATGGAACACATCGAGCAAGCCGGCGTGCACTCGGGCGATTCGGCGTGCTCGCTGCCGCCGTACTCGCTGTCGCAAGCCACCGTCGACGAACTCAAGCGCCAGACCGCCGCGATGGCCAAGGCCCTGAACGTGGTCGGCCTGATGAACGTGCAGTTCGCCATCCAGCAACGCGATGGCCAAGACATCGTCTACGTGCTGGAAGTGAACCCGCGTGCGTCGCGTACGGTGCCGTACGTGTCGAAGGCGACCGGCATCTCGCTGGCCAAGGTGGCCGCGCGTTGCATGGCCGGCCAGTCGCTGGATTCGCAAGGTGTCGAGACGGAAGTCGTGCCGGCGTACTACAGCGTCAAGGAAGCCGTGTTCCCGTTCAACAAGTTCCCGGGCGTTGACCCGGTGCTTGGACCGGAAATGCGCTCCACTGGCGAAGTCATGGGCGTTGGCAAGACCTTTGGCGAGGCGCTCTTCAAGAGCCAGCTTGCCGCCGGTTCGCGCCTGCCCGAGAAGGGCACCGTGCTGATGACGGTCAAGGACAGCGACAAGCCGGCCGCGGTGGAAGTCGCCCGCGCGCTGCATACGCTGGGCTACCCGATCGTGGCGACGCGCGGTACGGCCTCGGCCATCGAAGCCGCCGGCATTCCGGTCCGTGTGATCAACAAGGTGAAGGAAGGCCGTCCGCACATCGTCGACATGATCAAGAACAGCGAGATCGCACTCGTGTTCACGACCGTCGACGAGACGCGTACCGCGATTGCTGACTCGCGCTCGATCCGCCAAGCGGCGCTGGCCCAGCGTGTGACGTACTACACGACCATCGCCGGTGCCCGCGCTGCGGTGGAAGGCCTGAAGCACATGCAACATCTGGACGTGTACGACCTCCAAGGTCTGCACGCCACCCTGTAAGGCTTGGTAGGACCCAGAGTTTGGCCCCGCGGCGCGGCATAGCGTCGCGGTCAAGGCTCTCTGGGGCAGCAGTTGCCGCCTCCGGGCGGTTCGCCTACACTACAGTGTCCGTGTCAAAACAACGACAGCCGCCGTCAGGCGGGTGTGCGCTACGCGCCCTCCCGCTTCGCAGCGGCTGATTTTTTTGTGATTCCGAATTACCCACTATGAGCACCATTCCCATTACCAAGCGCGGTGCCGAGATGCTCAAGGAAGAGCTGCAGCGCTTGAAGACCAAGGAGCGTCCGGCCGTCGTCACCGCTATCGCCGAGGCACGTGCCCAGGGCGATCTGTCCGAAAACGCCGACTACGATGCCGCCAAAGAGCGCCAGGGCTTCATCGAAGGCCGCATCCAGGAAATCGAAGGCAAGCTGTCGGCAGCGAATATCATCGATCCGTCCGAGCTCGACGCCGAGGGGCGTGTGGTTTTCGGCGCCACCATCGACCTGGAAGACCTGGATTCAGGCAAGCCCGTCACGTACCAGATCGTTGGCGATGACGAAGCTGATCTGGAAACCGGCAAGATTTCGATCAGCTCGCCGATCGCCCGTGCATTGATCGGCAAGTTCGAAGGCGACGTCGCCACCGTGGTCGCCCCGGGCGGCGAGCGCGAGTACGAAGTCTTGGCCGTCAAGTACCTCTAATCACCACCAGCCGGAACGGTCCCCCATGCCTCAGCGCTTCTTTCAGTTGCTTGCAACGGTATGGTGCGGGTCGCTCTGGACCATCGGTTACATCGTCGCTCCGACGCTGTTTGCCATGCTGGAAGACCGCCAGTTGGCCGGCTCGATCGCCGGCCGGCTGTTTCACGCCGAGGCGTGGATTGGTCTGGGCGTAGGCTGTTTGCTGCTGCTTGCCGCCACAGCGCTGGTGCGGCGCGGGCAGGCGGGATACAAGTCGCTGCGATGGCTGGTGCTGGGGATGCTGGTATGCGTGCTGGTCGGCTACTTTGGGCTGCAACCGTTCATGGCTTCACTGCGTGAGCAGGCGGCGGCCCAGGGTCTGGCCGTCGGTGACTCGGCGTACCGGGCCCAGTTCGGCATGCTGCACGGTGTGTCGAGCGTGTTTTACCTGGTGCAAAGTCTGTTTGGCCTTGCGTTGATCTGGAAAACCGCTGGTATTCAGCAGCCCTCCTGAGGCCAAAGAAAAGACCGGCTGAAAAGCCGGTCGTTTTCTGTGCGGGCAAGCGTCAGATCAGGACAGTGCCTTCTTCTTTTGGCTGGTTTGGCGCGGTTTGGCACGTTTCACGTTGCCGCCGGCCGTGACGCGCTCGTTGCCGAGCACGCTTAGGCGAACCGGCTTCGGGCGGCGCGTGGCGTTCGGATTCGCCTTACGCACTGTAACGGAGCGCGGGCCGGCGCCGACGGTGGTCTTGCGCGGCGGGCGGATGTCCTGTGGCTGGTTTTCCTTCAGGTAGGCCGGACCTTCGCGCCAGATCACCAGCAGTTTGCCGATGTGCTGCACGGGCGCAGCCTGCAGGCGGGCGCAGATGGTGTCATAGAGCTCGATGCGGGCTTCGCGGTCGTCGCCGAACACCCGAATTTTGATCAGCCCGTGGGCCGCCAGCGAGCGGTCGATTTCGGCCAGAACGGCTTTGGTCAGGCCCTCCGCACCGATGATGACGACCGGGTTCAACGCGTGCGCTTCCGAGCGCAGTTCCGATCGTTGGGCAGGGGTGAGGATGAGGGCGGGCATAAATGAGGGCGAGATCGCGCAAAAGGACAAACGGCGCGTATTATCCGCCAAAATCAGTCCAAGCCGCCATGTTTAGGCAGTTTGGCAACCAATTCGATGGCAAAGAACAAGTTCAACCAGTCGTGGCTGCACGACCATATCAACGATCCGTACGTGAAGCTGGCCCAGCGCGAGGGCTATCGCGCGCGCGCCGCCTACAAACTCAAGGAGATCGATGAGCAGGACAAGCTGATCAAGCCGGGCCAGGTCATTGTTGACCTGGGGGCCGCGCCGGGCAGTTGGAGCCAGTACGTGCGCAACAAGCTAGCCGCCTCGCCGCGTGCCAAGGATGGCCGCATTGACGGCGCCATCGTCGCCATCGACATCCTGCCGATGGAAGCGATTGCCGACGTCGAATTCATCCAGGGTGACTTCCGCGAGGACGAGGTCTTCCAGCAACTGGAAGAAATCGTGCTGGAAGCCACGGGCGGAGGCAAAGTAGACCTTGTTTTGTCCGATATGGCCCCCAACCTCTCGGGTGTGGCGTCGGCAGACGCCGCGCGCATGGAGCACATCGCCGAGCTGGCCGTGGAATTTGCCATGGCGCACCTGAAACCTGAAGGTGCACTGCTGATCAAATGTTTCCACGGCAGCGGCTATAGTCAGATCGTCGAGATGTTCAAGCGCCATTTCAAGATCGTGGCGCCGCGCAAGCCCAAGGCCTCTCGCGACAAGTCTTCCGAGACCTTCCTGCTGGGCCGCCAGCTCAAGCATCCGGGCTGACGGACGTTACTCAGGAAGGGCCCGGTGGCGCTGAGTGGCCGATGGTCTTGCGGGCAATCAACCCGCGGCGGTGTCCGTGCATTACAATGCCAAGCATCCCGTCAAGGCATTTCTAAAGGAGTCTCGCCTTGAATAACAACTGGTTTCAGAAGGCGGCCATCTGGCTGGTGATTGCCTTGGTGCTGTTCACCGTCTTCAAGCAGTTCGACAAGCCGCGCACCCAAGAGGGTGTGACGTACTCGCAATTCATGGATGACGCAAAGGCCGGCAAGGTCAAGCGCGTCGAAGTGCAGGGCCGCACGCTGTTGGTCACGCCCAACGAGGGCAACAAGTATTCCATCATCTCGCCAGGCGACATCTGGATGGTTGGCGATCTGATGAAATTTGGCGTGCAGGTGACCGGCAAGGCCGAAGACGAGCCCAATATGCTCTATTCGATCCTTACCTACCTCGGCCCGACGCTGCTGATCATCGTGTTCTGGTTCTACATGATGCGGCAGATGCAAGGCGGCGGGAAAGGCGGTGCCTTCTCGTTCGGCAAATCCCGAGCGCGGTTGATCGACGAGAACAACAACAGCGTCACGTTTGCTGATGTGGCAGGGTGTGACGAGTCGAAGGAAGAAGTCGTCGAGCTCGTCGACTTCCTGAAAGATCCGCAGAAATTCCAGAAGCTGGGTGGTCGTATCCCGCGTGGCGTGCTGCTGGTCGGCCCTCCGGGTACCGGTAAGACGCTGCTGGCGCGCGCCATTGCTGGCGAAGCCAAGGTACCGTTCTTCAGCATCTCCGGTTCGGATTTCGTTGAAATGTTCGTCGGCGTGGGTGCAGCCCGCGTGCGCGACATGTTCGAGAACGCCAAGAAGCAAGCGCCTTGCATCGTCTTCATCGACGAAATTGATGCGGTCGGCCGCCATCGTGGCGCCGGCATGGGCGGTGGTAACGACGAGCGCGAGCAGACCCTGAACCAGATGCTGGTCGAGATGGACGGTTTCGAGGCCAACTCGGGCGTCATCGTCATTGCAGCAACCAACCGCGCTGACGTTCTCGACAAGGCGTTGCTGCGCCCGGGCCGTTTCGACCGCCAGGTCTACGTGGGCCTGCCGGACATTCGTGGCCGCGAGCAGATCCTCAAGGTGCATATGCGCAAGGTGCCGATCGGCAACGACGTGGATGCTTCGGTGCTGGCACGTGGCACGCCGGGTTTCTCGGGTGCTGATCTGGCCAACCTTGTGAACGAAGCCGCGCTGTTTGCTGCCCGCCGTAACAAGCGTGTGGTTGATATGCAGGACTTCGAAGATGCTAAGGACAAGATCTACATGGGTCCGGAGCGCAAGTCGGCCGTGATCCGTGAAGAAGAGCGCAAGGCCACGGCGTACCACGAGTCGGGTCATGCAGTGGTTGCCAAGCTGCTGCCGAAGGCTGATCCGGTGCACAAGGTCACGATCATGCCGCGCGGCTGGGCGGGTGGCTTGACCTGGCAGCTGCCGGAGCACGACAAGCACTACGCCTATAAGGACACGATGCTTGAAGAGGTCGCTATCCTGTTCGGCGGTCGCGCAGCAGAAGAGGTGTTCCTGGGCGCGATGAGTACCGGTGCTTCGAACGACTTCGAGCGTGCCACGAAAATGGCCCGCGACATGGTGACGCGCTACGGCATGAGCGACACGCTGGGCACCATGGTCTATGTCGACACCGAGCAGGACGGTTTCTTCGGCCGCATGGCATCGAAGACGGTGTCCGAGGCGACGCAGCAAAAGGTCGATGCAGAGATTCGTCGCATTGTTGACGAGCAGTACGCCCTGGCCAAGGGCCTGCTGGAAGCCAACCGTGACAAGGTTGAGGCCATGACGGCTGCGCTGCTCGAGTGGGAAACCATCGACGCCGACCAGGTCAACGACATCATGGACGGTAAGCCGCCGCGCCCGCCGCGCTATGGTTCGACTGGCGGTGGCAGCACGCCGCCGGGTGGCGGTACCCCCGCCGGAGCGAACCCGGGTAACGTGCCGGCCACGGCATGAAGGCTGTCTGATAGGTTATTGCCCTGAGGGCGGAGCATAAGAGCCGGTGCATGCGCACCGGCTTTTTTGTTAGTGCCTTTTTTGGTATGCCTGGCGTAGCATTCCGGTCCTGCGCCGTACTCTGATTCGCACATCTTGCCTGCTCTTATTCCCACTACGACGCACTTCCAGTGCGGGCGTTTTCGCTACGCGCGTGATCGGCGCCCGCTGGTCATGGGCATTCTCAACGTCACGCCCGATTCGTTTTCCGACGGCGGCCAACATGCCACCCGCGATACGGCGTTGCGCCATGCTGAACAACTGATCACCGAAGGCGTCGACATGATCGACATCGGTGGTGAATCGAGCCGGCCGGGCGCTGCACCACTGGGTCTGCAGGAAGAGTTGGACCGCGTGATGCCGATTGTCGAGGCGCTGCGCGACTGCGGCAAACCGCTGTCCATCGACACCTACAAGCCTGAGGTGATGCGCGCCACGCTAGAGGGTGGCGCCGATCTCATCAACGACATTTGGGGTTTTCGCCGCCCGGGCGCGATTGAGGCGGTGGCCAAGGGCAACGCCGGCCTGTGCGTGATGCACATGCAGCGCGATCCAGAGACGATGCAGGAGTCGCCCAGCTATACGGATCTGATGGGCGAAGTGACAGCCTTCCTGCGCATGCAGACCGAAGCATTGCTGGCTGCCGGCGTAGCTGCAGAGCGCATTTCGCTCGACCCGGGATTTGGCTTTGGTAAAACGCCGGATCACAATCTCACCATGCTCAATCGATTGGCGCAGTTTGAGCAGATCGGGTTGCCGTTGTTGGCCGGTCTGTCGCGCAAATCGACGTTGGGTGCAGTGCTGGGTGGCAAACCGCCGGCCGAGCGCATCACCGCGAGTGTGGCTGCCGCGTTGCTGGCAGCGGAGCGCGGTGCTTTCATCGTGCGTGTGCACGACGTGCGGCCGACCGTGGAAGCACTTCAGGTCTGGTGGGCAATGCGTCACGAAAGGGTTGATCCGCCGCTCCCATGACGGTCGTACGGTCGGGGTCGAGCGAACAGACGATTGCCCGGCTGCGGCTGGCATCTTACAAACAATAAAGAAACTACTGCAGGAGAGATTCCTTATGTCCAGGAAGTATTTCGGCACTGATGGCATTCGTGGGCGCGTGGGCGAGACCCCGATCACGCCGGACTTTGTGCTGCGCCTTGGCTATGCTGCCGGCCGCGTGTTGGCACACGGCGCTGAGTCGCATGGCCACGGCCGGCCTACTGTGCTGATCGGCAAGGACACGCGCTTGTCGGGCTACATGCTGGAAGCGGCACTGGAAGCCGGTTTCACGGCTGCCGGCGTGGACGTGCTGATGAGCGGTCCGCTGCCGACGCCTGGCGTGGCTTATCTGACGCGCGCGTTGCGCCTGTCGGCGGGCGTAGTGATCTCTGCGTCACATAATCCTTACTATGACAACGGCATCAAGTTCTTCTCGGCCAGCGGTGACAAGCTGCCTGACGAGACCGAACTGCAGATCGAAGCCGAACTGGAAAAGCCGATGGAGTACGCGGCGTCAGACGCGCTGGGCCGTGCCCGCCGCATTGAGGATGCCGCCGGCCGCTACATCGAGTTTTGCAAGAGCACGTTCCCGAACGACCTGAACCTGTTCGGCATGAAAGTCGTGCTGGATAGTGCGCATGGCGCGGCGTACCACATTGCGCCGCACGTCTTCCACGAGTTGGGTGCGGATGTGGTGTCGATCGGCAACCAACCGAACGGTCGCAACATCAACGACGGCTACGGCGCGACAGCGCCGGGCAAGCTGGTCGAAGCCACGCGTGAACATGGCGCCGACATCGGCCTGGCCTTCGACGGTGATGCCGACCGCCTCCAGGTGGTCGACCGCAACGGTCGCCTGTACAACGGCGATGAGCTGCTCTACGTGATGGTGCAGGCGCGTCGCGCAGCGGGGCAGGCAGTACCGGGCGCCGTCGGTACGCTCATGACCAACCTGGCTGTGGAGTTGGCACTTAAGGCGCAAGGCGTCGAGTTCGTACGTGCCAAGGTGGGCGACCGCTATGTGCTGGAAGAACTGAAGAAGAACGGTTGGCTGCTGGGCGGTGAAGGTTCGGGCCATTTGCTGTGCCTGGACAAGCACAGCACGGGCGACGGCATCATCTCGGCTTTGCAGGTGCTTGCGGCATTGCGCCGCAGTGGCCAGACGCTCGACGAGATGCTGGAAGGCGTGCGTCTGTTCCCGCAAAAGCTGATCAATGTGCGCGTCGAAAAAGGTTTCGACTGGAAGTCGCACGCTGGCTTGCAGGCTGCGCTCAAGACCAGCGAGGCTGAGCTCAGCGGCAAGGGGCGTGTGCTGATTCGTCCGTCCGGTACCGAACCTGTTGTGCGGGTGATGGTTGAGGCACAGGATGCCGACCTTGCTACACAGCATGCAGAACGTCTGGCGGCAACGTTGCGGTAAATTGCCGGACGAACGCTGCAGAAGCAATTAAAAAGCGGCCCTTACGCCGCTTTTTTTGTGCCTTAAGATCGACTTTCGTGCGTTCTAAGCCGGTTCTGAGAAGTTTTTGTGTTGTCACAGAATTGTCATGTGAGCGACCTAAAGTTCGGGTGTCAAAAATCTGTCATCGCTCAACCGCTCCTCTGGAGAACACATGAAACTGGTTAAATCCGCAATCGCGGGCGTGGCTGCGCTGGCTTTCGCTGGTACCGCATTCGCAGTTGACATCACTGGTGCTGGCGCAACGTTCCCGGCCCCCGTCTACAACAAGTGGGCGGCCGACTACAACAAGGCGACCCAGACCAAGGTGAACTACCAAGGTATCGGCTCGTCGGGCGGCATCAAGCAGATCACCGCCAAGACTGTCGACTTCGGCGCATCGGACATGCCGCTGAAGGACGAAGAGCTGAACAAGGATGGCCTGATTCAGTTCCCGACCGTGATCGGCGGCGTGGTGCCGGTGATCAACCTGCCGGGCGTGAAGCCGGGCGAACTGACCTTGAATGGCCAAATCCTGGGCGACATCTACCTGGGCAAGATCAAGAAGTGGAATGATCCGGCTATCGTCAAGCTGAACCCGAAGGCCAAGCTGCCGGACCAGGACATCCTGGTGGTGCGCCGTGCTGACGGTTCGGGCACCTCGTTCATCTTCACGAACTACCTGTCGAAGGTGAACGCCGAGTGGAAGGGCAAGGTTGGCGAAGGCACGACCGTGAACTGGCCGACCGGTACGGGTGGCAAGGGCAACGAAGGCGTGGCCGCTTTCGTGCAGCGTCTGGGTGGCGCAGTGGGTTACGTTGAGTACGCCTACGCCAAGCAGAACAAGATGACCTACGTGAACCTGCAGAACAAGTCGGGCGCCACCGTGCAACCGACCGCTGAAGCGTTCAAGGCAGCCGCTGCTGGCGCCGAGTGGAGCAAGTCGTACTACCAGATCCTGACGGACGAGCCGGGCAAGGACGCATGGCCGATCGCTGGTGCGACCTTCATCCTGCTGCACAAGACCCAGGCCAAGCCGGAACAAGGCGCTGAAGTCATGAAGTTCTTCGACTGGGCCTACAAGGGTGGCGATGACGCTGCCAAGGGTCTCGACTACGTGCCGCTGCCGGATGCTGTGAAGAACCAGATCCGCGCGACGTGGAAGTCGAACGTGAAGGACGCGTCGGGCAAGGCGATCTATAACTGATCGTTCGTTGCCTGTTGCGTAGGTAGTGCAGCACAAGGTGCGGGCGGGCGGTGCAGATTGCCGCCCGCACCATTTCAACAGCTTCTCTCACGGCTGACCGGTTTCCCTCATGGCCACGCTCTCTGATTCTTCCGGCGCTTCTTCCAGCATGCGAGCACCCAGCCGCGTTGGCGACCTGGTGTTTGGCGGTCTGACCCGGCTTGCCGCAATCATTACGCTCCTGCTGTTGGGCGGCATCATCGTTTCGCTGATCATCAGCTCCTGGCCCTCGATCAAGCAATTCGGCCTGTCGTTCCTGGTGAATTCGGAGTGGGATCCGCCCGCCGATATCTACGGCGCGCTCGTGCCGGTCTACGGCACGCTGGTCACCTCGCTGATCGCGCTCATCATTGCCGTGCCCGTGAGCTTCGGCATTGCCCTGTTTCTGACCGAACTGTCGCCGGCATGGCTGCGCCGACCGCTGGGTACCGCCATCGAGCTGCTCGCTGCCGTGCCGTCCATCGTCTACGGCATGTGGGGTCTGCTCGTATTTGCACCGATTTTTAGCGAATACTTTCAAAAGCCGCTGGCCGCGACTGTCGGCAAGATCCCGGTCATCGGGGCGCTGTTCCAGGGCGCACCGATCGGTATCGGCCTGCTGTGCGCCGGGGTGATCCTGGCGATCATGATCATCCCGTACATCTCTGCAGTGATGCGTGACGTGTTCGAGATCACGCCGACGCTGCTCAAGGAATCCGCCTACGGCGTGGGCTGCACGACGTGGGAAGTCATGTGGAACGTGGTGCTGCCGTACACCAAGGCGGGTGTGATCGGTGGTGTGATGCTGGGTCTGGGCCGCGCACTGGGCGAGACCATGGCGGTGACGTTCGTGATCGGCAACACCAACCTGCTGTCGGATGCGTCGCTGTTCTCGCCGGGCAACAGCATCACCTCGGCACTGGCCAACGAATTTGCAGAAGCGGGCCAAGGCCTGCATACCGCTGCGCTGATGGAGTTGGGCTTGATCCTGTTCGTCATCACGTTCATCGTGCTGGCGGCGTCCAAGCTGCTGCTTCTGCGCCTGCAGAAGAGCGAGGGCCAAAAGTGAACCAGCGCGATCTGCCCGACGTCATGAGACCCAACACCATGCGCACGTCCTCCATTCCTGCCGTCCGCGCTGACTCCGAGAAGACCAAGGCACGCCTGCAGGCCCGTCGCCGCAATATCAACGGTTTTGCACTGGCACTCTCGCTTGCCGCCATGGGCTTCGGCCTGGTGTGGCTGGCGTGGATTTTGTGGACCACGCTCTCGCTGGGCGTGGGTGGTCTGTCGCTGTCGCTCTTTACGGAGATGACGCCGCCGCCCAACACGCCGGGAGGCGGCTTGGCCAACGCCATCGCCGGATCGTTCCTGCTGGTCGGCATGGCCACGCTGATCGGCACGCCGCTGGGCGTCCTGGCCGGCATCTACCTGGCGGAGTACGGCAAGACGTCGGCACTGGCCAGCGCGACGCGCTTCATCAATGACATCCTGCTGTCGGCGCCGTCCATCGTGATCGGCCTGTTCGTGTATGCCGTTGTGGTGGCGCGTGTGCAGCACTTCTCGGGGATTGCCGGCGTGCTGGCGTTGGCACTGCTGCAGATCCCGATCGTGGTGCGCACCACCGAGAACATGCTGAACCTGGTGCCCAACGCCATGCGTGAAGCCGCCATGGCGCTCGGTACGCCCAAGTGGAAGATGATTCTGTCGATCACGCTCAAGGCGTCGTACGCTGGCGTGATTACCGGCGTGCTGCTGGCTGTGGCCCGTATTGCCGGTGAAACCGCGCCGCTGCTCTTCACCGCGCTGAACAACCAGTTCTGGAGCCTGGATCTGAACCAGCCGGTGGCGACCATGCCGGTGGTGATCTACAAGTTTGCAATGAGCCCGTTCCCCGAGTGGCAACAATTGGCCTGGGCCGGGGTGTTCCTGATTACGCTGGGTGTGCTGGGGTTGAACATCCTCGCGCGTGCCTTGTTCACCAAGAAATGACCATGACTGCTACGTCCCTCGAAGTGCGCACGCAAAGCCCGAAGATCGATGTGCGTGACCTGAACTTCTACTACGGCAAGTTCCACGCGCTCAAGAACATCTCGCTGCAGATTCCCGAGAAGCAGGTGACGGCCTTCATCGGCCCGTCGGGCTGCGGCAAGTCGACGCTGCTGCGTACGTTCAACAAGATGTACGCGCTGTACCCCGAGCAGCGTGCCGAAGGTGCGATCAACATGGACGGCGAGAACCTGCTCACGTCCAAGACGGATATCGCCCTGTTGCGCGCCAAGGTGGGCATGGTGTTCCAGAAGCCGACGCCGTTCCCGATGTCGATCTACGACAACATCGCCTTTGGCGTGAAGCTGTTCGAGCGCCTGTCGCGCTCCGAAATGGACGATCGCGTGGAATGGGCGCTGACCAAGGCCGCGCTGTGGAACGAAGTGAAGGACAAGCTCAACCAGTCGGGCTATGGCCTGTCGGGCGGTCAGCAGCAGCGTCTGTGTATCGCCCGTGGCATCGCCATCCGTCCGGAAGTGCTACTGCTGGACGAACCGTGCTCGGCACTGGACCCGATTTCCACCGGTAAGATCGAAGAGCTGATTGCTGAGCTGAAAGACGACTACACGGTCGTCATCGTGACGCATAACATGCAACAGGCCGCGCGCTGCTCCGACTTCACGGCTTACATGTACCTGGGCGAGCTGATCGAGTTTGGTGAGACCGAGAAGATCTTCATTAAGCCGCGCCGCAAGGAAACGGAAGACTACATCACCGGCCGCTTCGGCTGATCTGCAACACGCACTGAAGCGACAAGGAGAAACCGATGTCCGAGAAACATCTGTCATCGCAGTTTGATACCGACCTGACCTCCATCAGCACCAAGGTGCTGCAGATGGGTGGCCTGGTTGAGGCACAGATCGCCCGCGCGATGCGCGCCCTGGCCAACTTCGACACCGATATGTGTGATCAGGTGCTCGCGGTGGAGCAGGAGATCAATGCACTCGAAATCGAGATCGACGGTGATTGCAACAACATCATCGCGCGCCGCCAGCCGACCGCGCGCGACCTGCGTCTGGTCATGGCCATCTCGAAGACCATCACCAACCTGGAGCGCGCCGGCGACGAGGCCGCGAAGATCGCCAAGCGCACCAAGCGCCTCATGCAAGACCCGTCGGCGCACGCGCTGAACTATGCGGGCGTTGAGCGCTCGGGCGACATGGCAGCGACCATCTTGCGTCATGCGCTGGATGCCTTCGCACGGCTGGACACCGCCGAGGCCGTGTCGATCCTGAAGGAAGACAAGGCCATCGACGAGGAATTCCGCGGTTTCATGCGCGAACTCATCACCTACATGATGGAGAACCCGCGCACGATTTCGGTGTCGCTGGATCTGCTGTTCATTGCCAAGGCGATCGAACGTATTGGCGATCACGCCAAGAACATCGCTGAGTTCATCATTTACATCGTCAAGGGAACCGACGTCCGGCACGCTGGGCGCGAGGCGCTGGAGCGTGAGATCCAGGGCGAGGGCGAATAAAAAAAGGCAGGATGGAGACGTGAGCATGCCGAGTAGCATTCTGGTCGTGGAAGACGAACCGGCGATCGCCGAGTTGATCGCCGTTAACCTGCAGCACGCAGGGCACTACCCGATCCGTGCGTACAACGCTGAACAGGCGCTGTCGTTGATGAGCGATGTGCTGCCAGATCTGGTTCTGCTGGACTGGATGCTGCCGGGCAAGTCCGGCGTGATGTTCGCCAAGGAGCTGCGCGCCAACGAGCGCACGCGCCAGATTCCAATCATCATGCTGACCGCCCGCAGCGATGAGCAAGACAAGATCATGGGCCTGGATAGCGGTGCGGATGACTACGTCACCAAGCCGTTCTCGCCCAAGGAGCTGCTGGCCCGCATCAAGGCCGTGCTGCGCCGCCGTGCGCCGCAGCTGACCGACGACGTCGTGGCCATCAACGGCCTGAAGCTGGACCCGGCCACGCATCGCGTGACGGCCACGAACATCGAAGCGGAAAACCCGATCAAGCTCGATCTGGGCCCGACCGAGTTCCGCCTGCTGCATTTCCTGATGACGCATCCGGAGCGCGTGCACAGCCGCTCGCAACTGCTCGATCAGGTGTGGGGCGATCACGTGTTCGTGGAAGAGCGCACCGTGGACGTGCACATCAAGCGCTTGCGTGCGGCACTCGCCCCGGGTGGCTACAGCAACATGATCGAAACCGTGCGCGGCAGCGGCTATCGCCTGGCGCGCAATCCGGGGCAGTAACCGCCGTCAACTGATCGAACGCGCGAGTCCATCATCGTCTATCGCGCGTTCACACGATCTTCGCGGTCCAGCGCTTAGAATGCCTTCATGAACGTCTTCTGGACCCGCTTCGCTGTCTTCGTCGCCCTGGTGGGCCTCGTCACAGCCTGTCTATATGTCTTCGCCAACCATGTGGTTGCGCTGGCCGTGCTCAGCGCGCTGCTGTTGGTGATGCTCCTTTACTACGTCTATCAGATCCAGCGCCTATGGCGCGTGCTGGACTCGCCGGCCTATGGCGAGATCCCCAGCGCGCTCGGCCTATGGGGCGAGGTCTACTACCGCCTGCACCGGCTCGTGAAAGGCTGGCGCACGCAGGTGCTGCAGGTCGAGCAGCAGCACAGCCGGTTCATCCAGGCCATTCAAGCATCGCCCAACGGCGTGCTGATGCTCGACGCTGAAGACCAGATCGAATGGTGCAACGCTGTGGCCGAGGAGCACTTCGGCTTGTCTGCCAAGCGAGACCTGCGCCAACGCATTACCCATCTGATTCGCAGACCGGAGTTCGTCCGCTACCTTGCGCGCGGCGAGTTCGAGGAGCCGCTCACCATGCATGACGTGGGGCCCCACAAGCAAAGCATCGTTTCTGTCCAGGTCCTGCCGTACGGCGAAGACCGCAAGCTGCTGGTGACGCAAGACATCACCAAGCTGGAGAACACCGAGGCCATGCGCCGCGACTTCGTCGCCAACGTCTCGCACGAGCTGAAGACGCCGCTGACAGTGCTCGCCGGTTTTCTAGAGACGGTGCGCGATATTCCGCTGCCCGAGGAAGACAAGAAGCGTTACCTCGACATGATGCATACGCAGGCTATGCGCATGCAGCACCTGGTGGAAGATCTGCTGGCGTTGGCGACGCTGGAAGGCAACTCCGAGCCGCCGTCTGTCGCGCCCGTGCCGATGCAGCGCATGATGCTGCAGCTTGAGCATGACATCGAGGCGCTCTCTGCCGGCCGCCACACCATCAGCATGACGTGCGATCCGGCAGTGAGCGTGTGCGGGGCCGAGCTCGAGCTGCTCTCCGCATTCAGCAATCTGGCCTCCAATGCCGTGCGCTACACACCCGATGGCGGCACGATCCGCCTCGATTGGGGCGTGAAGGATGGGCATGCGGTGTATTCCGTCACCGACACGGGCATCGGCATTGCACACGAGCATATCCCGCGCCTGACTGAGCGCTTCTATCGTGTTGACCGCAGCCGCTCGCGCGATACGGGTGGCACGGGTCTCGGCCTAGCAATCGTCAAGCACGTACTTTCGCGCCACGGTGGTGAACTGCAGGTGACGAGTGAGCTCGGCAAGGGCAGCACCTTCCGCGCCGTGTTTCCGCCGGAGCGTACGGTGGTGCGCAGTGTGAGCGTCAGCGACGAACGCGCAGCCTGATTCAACGTCGCGCCAAACCGATCACCCAATGAAGAACGCACGCTGCAGAGCGTGCGTTTTTTTTGCTTAGCGGTGCCGCCAATCAGCCTGCCGAAATCTCCAGCGGAGCCCTGACAGTCGCCTCAGCAGCCGTCGCCGCAGCCACGGCTGCAGCCGTTTCTGCCGCAGCCGCCGCCTGCGGCGAGAAGTGGTTCAGCAACTCAAGCTGGCTGATGCGCACGTGCTTGCCACGCGTCTGGCGTTGAATGTAGGTGCCGTCTGCTTGCATGACCCAAGCCGATGCGTTGTCGCGCAGATGCACCTGCAGGCTTTCCTTGATAACGCGCGCCTTGAGCTTGCGATCAAGCACCGGGAAGGCCACTTCCACACGGCGGAACAGGTTGCGGTCCATCCAGTCCGCGCTGGAGAGGTAGACGATTTCCTCGCCGGCAGCATGGAAGTAATAGACGCGGTGATGCTCCAGGAAGCGCCCGACGATCGAGCGCACGCTGATGTTTTCGCTCAGCCCTGGCACGCCCGGCTTGAGTGCGCACACGCCGCGCACGATCAGGTCGATCTTCACGCCAGCACGCGAGGCCTTGTACAACTCGTCGATGATGGTCGGTTCCAGCAGCGCGTTCATCTTGCCGATGATGCGTGCACGTTTGCCTGCGCGTGCGGCGCGCGCTTCGGCACGGATGTGCTCGACCAGGTTCTCATGCATCGTGAACGGCGAGTGCCACAGATGATGCAGCTTGACCTGCGCACCGGTGCCGGTGAGCAACTGGAAGGTGTGATGCACGTCTTCGCAGATCTGCTCGTTGGCCGTCATCAGGCCGAAGTCCGTATAGAGGCGGGCGGTCTTGGGGTGGTAGTTGCCGGTGCCCAGGTGCACGTAGCGGTGCAGCTTGACGGTCTTGCCCTTGCCGGAGACTTCACGACGCACCACGAGCAGCATCTTGGCGTGGCACTTGTGGCCCACCACGCCGTACACGACGTGCGCGCCGGCAGATTCAAGCTGATCGGCCCAGTTGATGTTCGTTTCTTCATCAAAGCGCGCCAGCAGCTCGACCACGACGGTCACTTCCTTGCCGTTGCGCGCGGCTTTGATAAGCGCCTCCATGACCGGCGATTCATTGCCGGTGCGATAGACGGTCTGCTTGATGGCCACCACGTCGGGGTCGCGCGCAGCCTGCTGCAGCAGCTCCAGCACGGGCGTGAAGCTCTCGTACGGGTGGTGCAGCAGGATGTCGCCCTGGCGGATGGCGTCGAAGATGTTGGAGCTGTTGGCAACCTGCTTGACCGTCGCCGGCACGTGCGGCGGGTACTTGAGTGCCGGCTTGTCGACCATGTCAGGCACTTGCAGCAGGCGCACCAGGTTCACCGGGCCCTTGACGCGGTAGCAGTCGGCTTCGGTCAGGCCGAATTCCTGCAAGAGGCGGCGCACCAGCGCAGGCGACGTGTCATGCGCGATTTCCAGGCGCACCGCATCGCCAAAGTGGCGCGTGGACAGTTCGCCCTGCAGCGCCTCGCGCAGGTCGGTAATTTCATCTTCCGACACGAATAGGTCGGAATTGCGCGTGACGCGAAACTGGTAGCAGCCATGCACGTCGATCTGCGGGAACAGCTCGTGCACAAAGCCCTGCATGAACGACGACAGCAGCACGAACCCATACGGATAGCCCGACAGCTCCGGCGGCATCTGCACCAGGCGGGGCAGGGCGCGGGGCGCCTGCACGATGGCGAGCTCGGCTTCACGGCCGAAGGCGTCCTTGCCAGAGAGCTCGATGATGAAGTTCAGGCTCTTGTTGAGCACGCGCGGGAAGGGGTGCGCCGGGTCCAATGCCATCGGCGTCAGGACGGGCACCAACTCGTGCTGGAAGAAGCTGCGGCACCAGGCGCGCTGGGCTTCATTCCAGTTGGTCGTCATGTGGAAGAAGACGCCTTCCTTCTCCAGAAGGGGCAGGATCTCGTCTTGCAGCATGGCATACTGCTGCGTGACCAGTTGCCGCACCCGCTCCGTCACCACGCCAAACGCCTGCTGTACCGACAGGCCATCGGGGGTGAGGGACGACGGGTTGTCGCGCATCTGTTCCTTCAGCCCGGCAATACGGATCTCAAAGAACTCATCCAGATTGCTCGACACGATGCAGATGAACTTCAGCCGCTCCATGAGCGGCACGCCAGGGTCGGCCGCCTGGGCCAGCACACGGGCGTTGAATTCAAGAATGCCCAGTTCGCGATTGAGCAGATCGCCCGCGGGCAATGTCGACATGTTCTGTTCCAGCGAATGACTATCCGGCCACTTTTCCATATTCTGGTGTCAAATTTGTGACACATTTGAATTGTCACGTTGACGACACAATAGAGACATATTTTGTGGCGCAGCGCTTCGAATCACAATCCCTAAAAACGCCCATCGCGTTTCAACCCGTTTTCCATTCATGAGTCCCACACCCCGTCTGCTGGCCGCTGTCGACATGGGCTCCAACAGCTTTCGGCTGATGATCGGCCGCGTCGACGAAACCGTGACTGCCAATGGCACCAGCAGCAGCCAGATCTTCCAGGTCGATGCGCTGCGCGAGCCGGTGCGTTTGGCCGCCGGGCTTACGCAAGATAAATACCTGGATCAACCCGCACGCCGTCGTGGCGTTGACGCACTGCGCCGCTTTGGCGACCGCCTGCGCGACTTCTCGCCTGACCACGTGCGTGCAGTGGCCACCAACACGCTGCGCGTGGCCAAGAACGCGCAGGAGTTCTTGATCGAGGCGGAAGCTGCGCTCGGCTTCCCCATTGAAGTGATTGCCGGCCGTGAAGAGGCGCGCTTGATCTATCTCGGTGCATCGCACGATGCGCCGGCGTGTCAGGGCAACCGGCTGGTGGTCGACATCGGCGGCGGCTCCACCGAGTTCATCATCGGCAATGGCTACAAGCCCAAGCTGATGGAATCGCTCTACATCGGCTGCGTCTCGCACAGTCGCCATTTCTTCCCGAACGGCAACGTGGATGAGTACGCGATGAAGCAGGCCGAGCTGGCCGCGCGTCGCGAAATCCAGATTCTCGTGCAGCAGTACCGCACGGCCGGCTGGAACCAGGCAGTGGGCTCGTCGGGCACGGCGCGCGCGCTGGCCGAGCTGATCGAGCTCAACGGCTTTAATGACAAGAGCGAGAAGGGGAGCGCCCACGGTATCACCCGCGAAGGGCTGGAGCGCCTCAAGCGTGCGGTGATCAAGTCGGAGAATACCAACCGGCTGAAGTTGAGCGGCCTGAAGTCGGACCGCATTCCGGTGCTGCCGGGCGGCCTGTCGATCATGCTCGGCGTATTTGCCGAACTCGATATCGACCGCATGGACGTGACCGACGGCGCGCTGCGCCTGGGTGTGCTGTACGACCTGCTTGGCCGCAGCCACCACGAAGACATGCGCACGGTGACGATCGAGCAGTTCATGCGTCGCTATAACGTCGATCGCTCGCAGGCCCATCGCGTGCGCGATGCGGCGACGGCGTTGCTGTCGCAGTTTCCCGATCCGCCCGATGAGCGCCGTGAAGACAATCTTGCACTGCTCGGCTGGGCCGCAAACCTGCACGAGATCGGCATGAGCATCTCGCACAGTGGTTATCACAAGCACTCGGCCTACATTGCCAGCCATGCTGATATGCCGGGCTTCTCCAAGACCGACCAGGCACGTCTGGCGACGCTGCTGCTGGGGCATGCGGGCAAGCTCGGCAAGCTGTCGGGCGGCGGCAAGTTCTTGGATTGGCGGATGCTGTTCAGTCTGCGTCTGGCCTTTGTGCTGTGCCGCCGGCGCGGTGCGATCCAGTTGCCGGGTCTGAAGGTGCGCCAGAGCGAGGGCGAACTCAACGAAGGCGGCTTTGAGGTGGAGCTACCGAAGGGGTGGATCGAGCAGAATCCGCTGGTCGAGTACAGCCTCACGCAGGAAGCCGATGAATGGCAGCGCATCGGCCGTCGCTACAAGGTGACTTACGTATAGCCCTTCGGTAATTCGGCACCTTGTGGTGCCGATCCAAACAAAACGGCCCGGTCTTTCGAACCGGGCCGTTTTGCTTTGCAGCGGTGAGTGATCAGCCGCGCAGGAAGTGGCGTGCGTAGCGCGGGTTGATGTCCGACAGGCGCAGCAGCGTGAGGAAGTCGGCAACGTTGAAGTCAGGGTCCCAGGCCGGTGCGCCGCAGATGCGGGCGCCCAGGCGCAGGTAGCCCTTGACCAGCGCGGGCGGGTCGACTTCCAGGTTCTGGTTCAGCTCATCCACCGGCAGCGGTACGCGCGGGAAGGCGTGGTACTCGATCGGCGCCAACGAACCGTCGTCGACGAAACTGCGATACAGGCTTGCGGCAAAGTGACCGCCGTCACCCATCGACACGCTGGCGCAGCCCAGCATCGATTCAAAGCCGTAGCGCTGCATGTATTCACCCAGGCCCGCCCACAGCGCCATGATGACGCTGCCCGAACGGTAGTCGCGGTGCACGCACGAGCGGCCCAGTTCGACCATCTTCGGGCGCAGGTGCGTCAGGCGCACGAGGTCGAATTCGGATTCGGAATACAGGCAGCCGATCTGCTTGGCCGCGTCCGGGCGCAGCACGCGGTAAGTGCCGACCACGCGCAGCGTTTTCTGGTCGCGCACGATCAGGTGATCGCACACGGCGTCGAACATGTCGACGTCGAGTTCTGCGTGGGCCGAGGGCAGGCGGGCGCCCATTTCCTCGGCAAAGACCTTGTAGCGCAGGCGTTGCGCCTCGGTCACTTCATCCTGGTGGCGCGCCCACGAAACGGCCAGAACAGGCTTGTCACGCGCCGGAACAGCGTCGGGTGAGCGAGGAAGGCCCCTCCGTGCGTTGCCTAGATTCAGGCTCGGCAGTGCATCGATCAACGGCTGGGTGGGCGTCGGCAGGTCTCGCATTCGGATCCCCTAGGGTGGCTGAGGGTTGCTTTCGGGGGCGATTCTAGAGACGCCGCATGACAGATCAGCGACAAAAGCGAGTCAATCGTGACCGTTGCGTGAATTTTGCGTGGCGTAACTATGACAATGATGACGTGTCACACAAGATCCGGGTTGGCCACCGCGCGCAGCACGGTCTGCGCCTCGTCTTCGCGCATGCGGCGGCACAGCCACCACACGGCGGCTTTCTTCACGCTCCAGTCCATTTCGACGCCCGCAATCAGCAGGCTGGCCAGGCGGCCGAGCCACGGCTGGTGGCCGACCAGCAGCAGGTTCGTGCTCGAGGGCCAGTCGATGGCCGCGAGGATGGCGCTGACATCCGCGCCCGGCGCAATGTCGGGCAACGTCTGGAAATGCTCGGTGAGGGCGCGTGCAGTCTGCTGCGTGCGCACGGCGGGACTGACCAGCACGCGCGTGTCTTCCGGCAGGCGAGGGCGCAGCCAGGCGGCCATTTTCTCGGCCTGCTTTTCGCCGCGCTTGGTCAGTTCACGTTGGAGATCGGTGCTGCGCTGGATGCGCAAGGATGCGGCCACGTCTTCGGCTTCGGCGTGGCGCCACAGGATGAGATTCATGGAGCGGTTCTACGGGTGGTGCGAGATGGTACGGATACCGTGTTTATAGCACTGCCGTATGACACCATCTGCCGCCCAAACAAAAACGGCTTACGCGATGAACGTAAGCTGTTTTTGTTGACTGCCAAATTTTGGTCGGAGCGGAGAGATTCGAACTCCCGACCCACTGGTCCCAAACCAGTTGCGCTACCAGGCTGCGCTACGCTCCGGAATCGTCGATTGTACCGCTTTCGCAACAGATTGGTCAAATCATTGTGCGAACGATCATTCCGAGGGCGACCACGCCGGCAAATGCAGCGAACCCCTGCTGCAGTGCCGGGCCGGCCAGATGCTTCGCAAAGCGGCGTCCGGCCAGCATGCCGGTCAGTGCGCCGGCGGCAAACGGCAGCGCGATATGCCAGTCGACATGCCCGCCAATGGCCGATGCCACCACGCCGCCGGTGGAGACCAGCGCAATGACCGCCAGCGATGTGGCAACGATCGTCTGCATTGGCAGGTCAGTCGCGCGGCGCAAGGCCGGCACGATGACGAAACCGCCGCCCACGCCCAGCAACCCAGACAGGAACCCGGCGCCCATGCCCGATGCGGCCAGCGCGCGCGCGCACGGCAGCGTCCAGACCAGTTTGGCCGTTGTGGTGTCGAGGTGGCAGGGTGGCGCTGCATGTCGTGGAGCGTCTGCCGCAGGCGCTTCTGCGCGGGCCTGGCGGAACATGCGCACCGCCACATAGGCGAGCACGACGGCAAACAGCAGCGTCAACGGTGTATTCGGCACACGGTGCGCAACCCAGATGCCGAATGGCGATACCACCACGCCGCACACCGCCATCAGCCCTGCGGCCTTGTAGCGGACCTTGCCTTCACGCAGGCCGAGCATGGCGCCCAGCCCCGCTGACAAGCCCACCGCCAGCAGTGCGATCGGCGCCGCCTCAGACACCGACAGGTGCAGCCCAAAGATCAGCAGCGGCACCGCGACGATGGCGCCACCCGCACCCGTGAGCGCCAGGATGAGCCCCACCACCGAACCCAGTCCCGCACTGACGATCCAGCCGATTTCCACTGGCGACATGGTTTAGCGCCCCGAAGCTGCGGTTGGCCGCGCCAGCCATTCGCGTCCCTTGAGCAGCGCGTTCCAGTACAGCCAGGGCAGCAGCGTCTTCTTGAGCCACCAGGCGGACTTGCGTGCCACGGTGGGTGCCAGCGGAAAGGTCGGGAGCAGCTTGCCGCCGTAGCCGAACTCGGCCAGCACGACCTTGCCGCGCTCCACGGTAAGCGGGCAGGCGCCGTAGCCGTCGTAGCGCGTGGGCAGAGGCAGGCCTTCGCGATGCGCGAGCAGGTTCTCGGCGACCACGACGATCTGTTTGCGCACCGCAGCGGCTGTTTTGGCGTTGGGTGTGGAACTGGCATCGCCGAGCGAGAACACGTCGACGTGCCGCACATGCTGCAGCGTGGCCGGATCGACCTCACACCAGCCGGCAGCATCGCCCAGGCTGCTTTCGGCGATGAAGGCGGGCGGCACCTGCGGCGGCACCACGTGCAGCATGTCGAACGGCTTGGCAGTGCGCACGACTTCGCCGGCGGCATTCTTGTGCTCGAACCAGGCCATGCGTGCGGGGCCATCGACGGCCACCAGCGTGGAGCCGAATGCCAGCTTGGCGCGATAGCGCTCCACATAGCGCATGAGCGGCGGTACGAAGGCCTCGACGCCGAACAGCGCTGGCCCGGCAAGGTTGAACTCCACGTTGACGCGGTCGAGCACACGTGTGCGTTGCCAGTGGTCGCACGCAAGGTACATCGCCTTTTGCGGTGCGCCAGCGCATTTGATCGGCATGGCCGGCTGCGTGAACAGCGCGCCGCCAGAGCGCAGGCTGCGCACCAAGGACCACGTGTATGGCGCCAAATCAAACCTATAGTTGGACGTAACGCCGTTCTGGCCAAGTGCCGCTTCCAAGCCTTCAATGCGCTCCCACGCGAGACGCAGCCCCGGGCAGACGATCAGTTGGCGATAGGCAAGCGTCTGGCCGTTGTCGAGCTGCACGCGGTGCACATCGGCATCCACACGCGTAGCGGCTGCGCGAATGCGCCGCACGCCGGCCGGAAGCAGCGAATCGGTTTGTCGCGCCGTGGCCTTGGCATCGAACACGCCGCCACCCACAAGCGTCCACGCTGGCTGGTAGTAGTGCACGTCAGACGGCTCGACGATGGTGATGCCGAGTTGCGGGCGGCGTCGGCGCAGGCTGGCCGCCACGCCGATACCGGCAGCACCGCCGCCAAGAATGA
>RepKanNP_Acetate_BrdU_F21BDRAFT_1000053_pt1 | contig 57092 bp, 57 predicted proteins | sample RepKananBrdUF21B_FD_10624 | JGI IMG/M metagenome (IMG submission 10624)
CGATGTAAGAGGGCTGAACCGCGCGCCATGCGCGCCGAGCCAGCCCCGCAGGATGTACGGATACGGCTTGCGCGGCGCCACGCGAAAGTCTTGCCGCCGTCCGCTCCACTCGCTCATGCAAGAAGACATCGCTCTCTCGCCGTTCTCACCGCTGCCGCCGCTGCCCACCGAGCTGTCGCTGTTTCCGCTACACACGGTGCTGTTTCCCGGCGGTCTTCTCCCGCTGCGTATTTTCGAAGCCCGCTACATGGATATGGTCCGCACCTGCCTGCGCGACCAGACCCCTTTCGGCGTCTGCCTGATCGAGCGCGGCAATGAAGTCGCCACGGCAGATGCGTCGACCGTGCCAGTGGACGTCGGCTGCATTGCCCACATCGTGGAATGCGATATGGAGCAACTGGGCCTGTTGATGATCAAGGTGCGCGGCACACAGCGCTTCAAGGTGCTGTCATTCGAGACTACGTCCAACGGTCTGATGCGCGGCACGGTAGAGCCCATCGGTGCCGACGTGCAGGACTGCAAGGGCGAGCTTTTCGATGATTGCGTGAACGCCCTGCGCCGCATCGTCACGACCTTGAGCACGCGCGAAGACGGCCACGTGCTGATGGCCGAGCCGTACGAGTGGAACAGCCCAAGCTGGGTCGCCAACCGGCTGTGTGAATTGCTGCCGGTGCCGCTCAAGGCCAAGCAGAAGCTGATGGAACTGATGGACGCCGGCATGCGCATCGAGATCGTCCATCGCTACATGAAGCAGCATCACATTCTCTGATGCTGCCGGAACCGGGCTCAGGCTTAGATCAGGCTCGGCTGCACCAACGTCTCCAGCGCCAGCTTCACGGGCGCAGGCAATCCCACCGAGTTCAATTGCGCAAGCGGCACCCAGCGCCAGTCATCGTCGAGCGCTACGGGCTGGGCAATGTCCACACGCAGCAGGTGCATGTGCAAGCGAAAATGGGTGAAGGTGTGCGTGAGCGCACCGGCGGTTTCCACGGCCGAGACCGTACCGTAGACCTGCGCAGCGTCGCGCACGACATCTACGTCCAACGGATGCGCGTCGAGCGCATCGTCCATCTCCCCCACCAGCGGCAACGACCACAGCCCGCCCCAGATGCCGCGCTGCGGGCGTCGCTGTAGCAGCACACGCTCACCGTGCAGGGCGATCACCATGGTGGCAGCACGCTCTGGAATCGCCTTGCGCGGACGCGGCACAGGCAGCGCCATCACGCGGTCGGTGCTGCGCGCCTCGCACAACGATTCAAGCGGACACGCGCGCTCGCCGGTCAGGCACGCGGGCTTGCCGCGCGTGCAGACGGTTGCGCCCAGATCCATCAAACCCTGCGTGTACGGCTGAATGCCTTCGGCCGATGGCAGCACGGCTTCGGCGATGCGCCACATGGTGTCTTCGACACGCTTGTCGCCAGGAAAACCGTCGATGCCGAACACCCGTGCGAAGACGCGCTTGACGTTGCCATCGAGAATGGCCGCGCGCACGCCATACGAAAACGCGGCGATGGCCGCGGCGGTCGAGCGCCCAATGCCCGGCAGCGATGCCAATACTTCGGGATCGCGCGGGAAGAGGCCGCCATGCTCGGCCACCACAATCTGTGCGCAACGATGCAGGTTGCGAGCGCGCGTGTAGTAGCCGAGGCCCGCCCATGCAGCCATCACGTCATCAGCCGGTGCGGCAGCCAGTGCCTGCACCGTCGGGAAACGTTCGATGAAGCGCGCGTAGTAGCCCAGCACGGCAGTCACCTGCGTCTGCTGCAGCATGATCTCCGATAGCCACGTCCGATATGCGTCGCCGGTGTTCTGCCACGGCAGATGATGGCGGCCATGACGCTGCTGCCAGGCGATCACGCGTACGGCAAAATCGTCAGGGAGCGAGGGCAAGGCGGGAGCAGGTTGCGCGGGTCGGCGGGTGCGGCGTGGGGTGGCGGTCATGCGTGTGATGAAGAAGCGGTGCGCGAAAAGCGCACGCTGGCGGCGATCCTACCAGAACAAAAAAGGCGCCCGCAGGCGCCTTTCTCATGAGCAACGTTCGCATCAAGCCGCGACAGAGTGGAGCGAGTGCCGTTCCAGAAGCGTCCCCGCCGCAAGGATGCGATCGGTGTACTGGGCGATCGTGCCACTGCGCTCGTCGAGCGTATTAAGCAGCGCCTCAAGCTCGGCGATACGCGCCTCCAGCGTGTCAGTGGCCTCGTGGATGCGCTCGATCGAATCGACGCGCTTGCGCAACTGCTTCTGGTGATCGCGCACCTGTGCTTCGAGCGGCGTCATGACCGACTTCAGCCAGATCTCGATGTCGCGGTTCATGTCCTGGAAGGTATCCAGCACGCGGCTGGCCACCGTCGAGAACGCGCCGTGCACGAGTTGCGGCTTCGGACGGGTCAGGAAGCTGAACGCGCCAAAGTGGTTGTGCGCGAGCATCAGCGTCTCTTTCAAGTCGGCGTCGTAGCGCGTGCCCAGGAAGCGCAGCGGCGGCGACAGCGTGAAACCGTGCTCCGCGTTGAACTTCTTGTACATGCCGTCGACCATCTGGTGCAGTTGGTCGATGCGGCTAGCCGCATCGCGCACCAGGCCGGTCAGGTGGCCGAACAGCTTGTCCATGTCATCACGCAGGCCGCGCGAGAACACGCGCTCTTTCATCTTCTCGCGCGCTTCACGCATGGTCGAGCGGATCTGCTTGAGCTGCACGCTCTTGATGATCTCCGCGCTGTGGCGGCCGAACACCGTGCGCAGCGCCTGGAACTTGGCGATGCTCTGCTCGAACTCTTCCTTCTCGCCCTGCACGCGCATCAGCATGTGCTTGACCATCGTGTGGTTCTTGCCGCGCAGGCCGCGCAGCTCGAACAACTGCTCGACGATATCGCGACGGCGCATCTGCAGGAGTTGCTGCGCACCGGCGGCCATGTCCTTCACCGCCAGTTGCACTTGTTCCGTGACGATCTCGCGACGCTGCGGGATCAGTTGATCCGACAGCACCGACTCCAGTTCCGGCAGACGGCTCTTGGCCAGCAGCTCATGATCTTGACTGACCTTGGCCAGCAAGCCCTTCTGCGCGGACACCGGATACACGCGCTCGACATCGATATCGAGCACCTGCGCCGTGGTCATGATCTGGCGGCTGACTTCGTTCTCGATTTCCTGCTCGGTCTTGAGCGGGTCCCACAGGCCATCGACCTTGTTGAGCACGGCGATGCAGCCCTTGCGCTGGCCACCGCCCACGTGCGAGCGCCACAGCTCCAGGTCGCTCTTGGTCACGCCGGCATCGGCCGCCAGCACAAACACAACGACGTGCGCATCCGGAATCAGGCGCAGCGTCAGTTCTGGCTCGGTACCGATGGCGTTCAGGCCCGGCGTATCCAGGATCACCAGACCCTGCTTGAGCATCGGGTGCGGGAAATTGATGATCGCGTGGCGCCACTTCGACACTTCCACCGTACCGGCGGCATCCACCGAGAAGGCGGCGTCCGGATCGGCGTCGTTGTACAAGCCCAGTTGTTCCGCCTCTTCCTTGGGCACACGCACGGTTTCCACCACATGGCGGAACGCTTCGAGCATGCCCTCGGGCGACGACGGATCGAGCGGCACCGACAGCCAGTGGCTGCCGGCGTCACGGAAGTCAGCGGTCGAGGCGTCATGCAGGCGCGTCTCGATCGGCAGCAGACGGATCGACGGCGGGTAGCTTTCGTCGTACATCAGCTCGGTCGGACACATCGTGGTCCGGCCCGCCGACGACGGCAGAATGCGGCGGCCAAAGTCTGCAAAAAAGATGGCGTTGATCAGCTCGCTCTTGCCGCGAGAGAACTCGGCAATGAAAGCGACCTTGAGCTTGTCGCTGCGCAGGACGCCGCGAATGCGCTGGGCGCGCATATCGGCCTGGGCGTCGTACAGCTCCTGGGCTTGCAGCCAGTCCTGGAATTCTCCCACCGACTGCAGTACCGAAGCGCGCCAGGTACCGTACTGCTCGAACTGTGTGCTCAGTGTGTTATTCATCGTTCTGTCTTATTTTGTGCGCGCCCCGACCATGCAAATGCGCGCGCCCCCTCGGCATCGCTGTTACCGCCCATTACGGCACAGAAATGCACAAATTTAGGTGGAACGATACAGGGAACCAACAGGTTCCGGGAGAACTTTCCGCCGACTTGTCCGGGCCGGGCAGCCAAGTGTTGCGGGATGCCATCGTCAGCCCGTCACCCCCCTTTGAAAACCTTGCGAAATGACGGGCAAATCGCTTGGAAAGCCGCCTCAGCGCTGGCAGGTCGGGCAATAGAACGTGGAGCGCTGGCCCTGGACGATCTGGCGGATCGGTGTGCCGCACACACGGCATGGCAGACCGGCCCGGTCGTACACAAACGCATCGAGCTGGAAATACCCGCTCTGGCCGTCGGAACCAACAAAATCGCGCAGCGTGCTGCCACCCCGGGCGATGGCGTCAGCCAGCGTGGCACGAACGGCGTCGGCCAGCGCGGCGTAGCGCGGCCGGCTGATGCGGCCGGCTGCCGTGGTAGGCCGGATGCCGGCCCTGAACAAGCTTTCCGAGCAGTAGATGTTGCCCACGCCAACCACGATGTTGCCCGCCAGCAGCGCCGATTTGATGGCGACGCTGCGCCCGCGCGTGCGGGTGTACATCCAATCGCCGTCGAAACGCGCATCGAAGGGCTCGATGCCAAGGTTGCGCAGCAACGGGTGCTCGGCCAACCCGGCTTCATCACCGGGGTGCCAGAGCACGGCACCAAAACGGCGCGGATCACGATAGCGCAGCGTGATCGGCACGCCGGTTGCGTCGACCAGTTCAAGGTCCACGTGATCGTGCGGGCCGGGTGAAACCGGGCTCTCCAGCACACGCAGGGTACCGGTCATGCCGAGGTGGATCAGCAGCCAGCCGCCAGCGGTATCGGCGTGGCCCGCGTCGGGCATGCATTCGATCAGCAGATACTTGCCACGGCGCAACAGGCGCGTGACGGTCAAACCGGCGAGCAACGCTGGCAAGGCAGGATCGACCGGCCAGCGAAGCCCGTGATGGCGCACCACCGCGCGCACGATACGTCGCCCCGTAATATGCGGTAGCAAACCCAGGCGGGTGACTTCCACCTCTGGCAACTCAGGCATCGAACCTCCGTCGCATGTGCTGCTCCAACCTTTTTTACGATGCGGGCGATTGTAGCGGTCAGGCTACAATGCCCTGAACACCTTCCGGAGCTTCAAGACCATGCCCCACGCTTTCTCCCGTTCGCCAGCGATGCAACGCCCGCGGCGATTTCCGCGCAGCCGAGCGATCCTGCTCGCCTCGCTGATTGCGGGAGGACTGGCAAGCCTGCCGGCATGGGCGGCACACCCAACTACCGCAGCCCCGCTGATCGCCCAGGCAGCACAGGAAGGCGGCACCGGCAACCGCCCCACCATCACGCTCGAGCGCTCGCGCCCCCGTGGTGGCCTGCTGAGTTCGGAGCGCACCGATCTGCCGTCGATCGCACTCGACCAAGACATCATGTACCGCGTGCTGGCGTCGGAAATCTCGCTGCAGCGTGGGCTGGTCGAGCCGGCATACCGCACCTACCTGGATCTGGCGCAAGACACGCGCGACCCGCGCTTCGCCCAGCGCGCGACTGAAATCGCCTTCCTGACCCGCTCGCCCGCGCAGGCGCTGACCGCCTCGCGGCTGTGGGTCGAGCTGTCGCCGACCTCCATGCCGGCGCGCCAGGTGCAGCAGCTCCTGCTGGTCGCCACGGGCAAGTGGTCGGAAGTCGAGCCGATGCTGCAGGCGCAACTGAACAAGGTGTCGCCCGGCCAACGCGCCGACGCCATCCTGCAGCTGCAGCAGCAGATGTCCAAGAGCACCGACCCCGTCGGCGCCGTGGCCGCGCTGCAGCGCATCGCCTCGCACGACATGCAGCGCCCTGAGACGCACCTGGCCCTGGCACGCGCCAAGGTCGTCGCCAAGGATGTACCGGGTGGGCTGTCGGAACTGGACACCGCCCTCAAGCTGCGTCCCAGCTATGAAGACGCCGCCATCCTGGCCGCCGAGCTGCGCGCCGATGATGACCCCGATGCCGCCATCGCCGGCCTGCGCACCTTCCTGAAGGCCGCGCCCGCCTCCATCGACGGCCATCTGGCGCTCGCCCGCATGTACCTCGTGCGCGATCAGCAAGACAAGGCCCGCGGCGAATTCGAGGCACTCAAGAAGATCGCCCCCAACGATGCGCGCATCACGCTGGCACTGGGCCTGCTGACACTGCAGCAGCGCCAGTACGACGCCGCCGAGCGCTACCTGAAGGAATACCTCGCGGCAACGGCTAAATCGACCACGCTGAGCCCCGAACCTGGCTATCAGGGCCTCGCCCAGCTCGCCGAGGAAAGGCACGACTACGCCGGCGCACTGGCCTGGGTCGACAAGATCACCGGCTCGGCCAACGGCGACGCTGACGGCCAGACCGCACTCGCAGCCGGCATCAAGCGCGGCCAATTGCTTGGCAAGCTGCGCCGCATCGACGAAGCGCAACAGGCCTTCGACGAACTCGTTGCCGACTCGGAAGACATTCCCGACGGCCCGCGCCGCCAAGCCCTGATGGACGGCATCCGCCAGGCCGAGATCGGCATGCTGATGGACGCCAAGGCCTTTGGCCGCGCCCGTGCCCGCGTCAACGAGCTGCTGAAAAACGACCCGGACAACGTTGAGTACACATACCAACTGGCCATGCTCGAAGAGCACGACGGCCACTACGACAACATGGAAACGCTGCTGCGCAAGGTGATCGACCTGCGCCCCGGCCAGGCCATCGGCTACAACGCACTCGGCTACTCGCTGGCCGATCGCAACGTGCGCCTGCAGGAAGCGCAGGAGTTGCTGGAGAAGGCCGTTTCCCTGGCGCCGGGCGACCCCTACATTGCTGACAGCCTGGGCTGGGTCAAATACCGCCGCGGCGATCTGCCGGCCGCCACCGACATCCTGCGCAAGGCATGGAGCTCCGCGCCGCAAGCCGAGATTGGCGCCCACCTGGGTGAAGTGCTGTGGCAATCGGGCAAGCAGGACGATGCCCGCAAAATCTGGACGGAAGCGTCCAAGCTCGACATCAACGACAACACCCTGCGCGACACGCTGCGCCGCTTCGGCCAGCCGATTCCCGACGTTCCCGTGAGCGCGAACTGATGACGCTGCAGTTTTCCCGCGCGCTCGGCGCTTTGGTGCTGGGCGCGAGTTGCGCGCTGTTCGCCGGCTGCGCAAGCGTGCGCCCGGCCAACGACCTGTTCGCCGGCGCGCAAGACAACGACACGACAATCACGCGCTATCAGGGCCGGTTCTCGGCGCGCTACACGCAAGGCAACGCCGAACAAAGTGCGGTGGGCAGCTTCCTGTGGCGCGAGCGCGGCACCGATGTGCAGCTTGAGCTGATGTCGCCGCTGGGCCAGACGCTGGCGGTGGTCAGCCAGAACAATCAGGGCGCCACGCTTGAGTTGCCCAACCAGCCGCCGCGCCACGCACCTGAAGTCGACACGCTGATGCAGGATGCGCTCGGCTTCTCGCTGCCGGTGTCCGGCCTGCGGGACTGGCTGCGCGCCCGCCCTGCCCCCGGCACGCCGGCGCGCGTGGCACGCGACGCGCAATCGCGGCCCGAAACCATCGAACAGAACGGCTGGACCGTGCACTACGTCGCCTGGACGGACGACACCTCCGCCGACGCGCGCATCCGCCGGCTCGATCTCGACCGCCCGCAGGGCACCAACGGACCGCTCACGGTGCGGCTCGTGCTAGACCAGTAACGTCGTCATCGCCTCACCATGACCTCCGCACCCACCGAACTGCGCGACTGCCCGGCGCCCGCCAAGCTCAATCTGTTCCTGCACGTGGTCGGCCGACGGCCCGACGGCTACCACCTGCTGCAAACGGTCTTCCAGCTCATCGACTGGTGCGACACGTTGCACTTCTCGCGACGCGCAGACGGCCGCCTCGCCCGCACCACCGACGTGCCCGGCGTACCGGCCGACGAAGACCTCGTGATGCGCGCCGCACGCCTGCTGCAAGCGGAAACTGGCTGCACCTACGGCGCCGACATCGCCATCGAAAAACGCCTGCCGATGGGCGGTGGCATTGGTGGCGGCTCGTCCGACGCAGCCACCACGCTGCTCGCGCTCAACCACCTGTGGGGCCTCGATCTGCCTCGTACGACGCTGATGGCGCTGGGCCTGAAGCTGGGTGCCGACGTGCCCTTCTTCGTGTTCGGCCAGAACGCTTTTGCCGAGGGCATCGGTGAAGAACTCACGCCCGTCACGCTGCCGCCAGCAGCGTTCGTGGTCATCCATCCACGCGTCCACGTACCCACCCCCGCAATTTTTTCCGATGAGGGGTTGACACGTAACACGCCACTCACCATAATTACGGACTTTCCTGACCAACAAATTGTTTTCGCTTACGGTCGCAACGATCTGCAAGCGGTGGCGGAAAGGAAATACGGCGAAATCGCCCGAGCACTTGCCTGGCTAAGACAGTTCAGCCCTCTGGCAAGAATGACCGGATCCGGTGCCTGTGTGTTTGCTCCGTTCGATAACGTTGAGCATGCGCAAGCAGTAGCGGATCAGGTGCCTTCCGAGTGGGAAGGTCGATGTGCGGCAGGTCTGACGCATCATCCGCTCGCGAGATTTGCTGTGTAAGGTTTACAGTTATTGCTTCTGCAATGGAAGCAGTAACCGATCGGTTGTGTAGGGGCGTCGCCAAGCTGGTTAAGGCACCGGATTTTGATTCCGGCATGCGTAGGTTCGAATCCTTCCGCCCCTGCCATTTCTTCCTTATAGTTCCCAGCAATAGCCCGGTTGGTGTATCAGCCAACCGGCGCGTCTGAAGTCGAAAACAGGTGCCCCGATGAGCAGCGAAGGCTTGATGGTTTTTACCGGCAACGCCAACCCGAAACTCGCCGAAGCTGTCGTCAAGCACCTAGGCATCCCGCTCGGCAAGGCCCTCGTCGGCCGATTCTCCGATGGTGAAGTTCAGGTCGAGATTCAGGAGAACGTGCGCGGCAAGCACGTGTTCATCCTGCAATCCACCTGCGCCCCGACCAACGACAACCTGATGGAACTGATGGTGATGGTCGATGCGCTCAAGCGCGCATCCGCCCGCCGCATCACGGCTGCCATCCCCTACTTCGGCTATGCCCGCCAGGATCGCCGCCCGCGTTCGGCGCGTGTGGCCATCACGGCCAAGGTCGTGGCCAACATGCTGGAAGTCGCCGGCGTCGAGCGCGTGCTGACGATGGACCTCCACGCTGACCAGATCCAAGGTTTCTTCGATATCCCGGTCGACAACATCTACGCGTCGCCCGTTCTGCTCGAAGACCTGCGCAAGAAGAACTACAGCGATCTGCTGGTGGTGTCACCGGACGTCGGTGGCGTGGTGCGTGCCCGTGCACTCGCCAAGCAACTCAACACCGACCTCGCCATCATCGACAAGCGCCGCCCCAAGGCCAACGTGGCCGAGGTGATGAACATCATCGGTGAAGTCGAAGGCCGCAACTGCGTGATCATGGATGACATGATCGATACCGGCGGCACGCTGTGCAAAGCCGCCCAGGTGCTCAAGGAACGCGGTGCCAAGCAAGTGTTCTCGTACTGCACGCACCCGGTGCTGTCAGGTGGCGCAGCCGCTCGCATCGCAGACTCGGCGCTCGACGAAGTGGTCGTGACCGACACCATCCCGCTGCGCGAAGACGCCATCAAGTGCGGCAAGATCCGCCAGCTCTCGACCGCCCCGCTGCTGGCCGAGACCTTCACCCGCATCGTGCGTGGCGACTCGATCATGTCGCTGTTTGCTGAATAATTCAGCAAACGTACGGGTCCCTGTTATAATTCAAGGCTTTACCGCAGAAAACGTCGACTAGACGGCACTTCTGCGGTGTCTGCGGGGCGCAATATGGCGCCCCGTTCACCAGACGGCTTGGTCGCGAGTCGTCTTTTTCGTTTGGAGCAATCATGAAAGTTGTCGCTTTCGAGCGTAGCGTTCAGGGCACTGGTGCGAGCCGCCGCCTGCGCAACGCCGGCAAGACCCCGGGCATCATCTACGGCGGTGAAGCCGATCCTAAGATGATCGAACTCGATCACAACGCGCTGTACCACGCGCTGAAGAAGGAAGCCTTCCACTCGTCGATCCTCGACATCGAAGTGGCTGGCAAGGTGGAAAAGGCGCTGCTGCGCGATTTCCAACTGCACCCGTTCAAGCAACTGGTTCTGCACGTTGATTTCCAACGCGTGTCGGCCAAGGAAAAGATCCACGTCAAGGTGCCGCTGCACTTCCTGAATCAGGAAAATGCTCCGGGCGTGAAGCTGGGCCACGGCATCGTGAACCACATCCTGAACGACGTTGAAGTGTCGTGCCTGCCGGCCGACCTGCCGGAGTTCATCGAAGTGGATCTGGGCGCTCTGGAAATCGGCCAGACCCTGCACATCTCCGACCTGAAGCTGCCGAAGGGCGTGACCATCCTCACCCACGGTGGCGATGAGAACCCGGCTGTGGCCAACATCAGCGTGCCGGCTGGCGAGAAGTCCGCCGCTGCTGAAGAAGGTGCTGCCGCTGCTGGCGAAGACAAGCCGGCTGCCTAAGTTACCAAACTCAGTTGCCGCACCGTCGCGCCCTCGGGCGCGACACGAAAAAAGCCCGCCGAGCTGGTCTCGCCGGGCTTTTTTTCTGCCTGAGCTTTCCGGTGTCGCCACGCGCCTCGCCATTGGCGAAAGCGGCTATGCTTGTACGATCAAGGGGCGCTTCCAGCACCTCTTCTTAGACTCCATCGCATGATCAAACTCATCGTCGGGCTCGGCAATCCGGGCGCCGAATACGCAGCCACGCGGCACAATGCCGGCTTCTGGCTGGTCGACCAGCTCGCACGCATCGGCAACGTGACGCTGCGCAACGAAACACGCTTTCACGGCTATGCCGCACGCGCCAACCTGTGGGGCAATGAGGTGTGGTTGCTGCAACCGCAAACCTTCATGAACCGCTCGGGCCTGTCGACCGTGGCACTGGCGCGCTTCTACAAGGTGATGCCTGATGAGATCCTGGTGGCGCACGACGAGCTGGATCTGCCTCCGGGTGCGGTCAAACTCAAGCTTGGTGGTGGCTCGGGCGGCCACAATGGGTTGAAGGACATTGCCGCACACCTGACCACGCAGCAGTTCTGGCGCCTGCGCCTCGGCATCGGCCATCCGCGCAACCTGCTGCCTCCGGGCACAGCACCGTCAGGCCAGCATGACGTGGCCAACTTCGTGCTCAAGGCCCCACGCAAGGAAGAGCAGGATCTGATTGACCGCGCTATCGACCGCAGCCTGGACGCCCTGCCCGACCTGATTGCCGGCAACGCTGAGAAATCCATGATGCGCCTGCATACGGCAGGCTGATCTGCGCAACAAGGACATCGCCATGCAACCGTTCGCCCCCCTCCTCTCACGCGCCGCCGCGCTGGCAGGCCTGGTGCTCGGCCTGCTGACGGTGATACCCGCACAGGCACAGGTCTATCGCTGCTCAGAGAATGGCCAGACGGCGTATTCCGACCACCCGTGCGGTACGCGCTCGAGAGAAGTACCGCTGATCGACAACACGCCCACCGCCGCTGACCAGAAAGCCGCTCGGGAGCGCGCCTCTGCCGAGGCGGCCGAAGTACGTGAGATGGAAACCTCGCGTCGCAGAACGCAAGCCGCCGAGGACGCCCGCCAGGCGCAGATCGCCGCGCAGGCCGCTGAACAGGCACGCCGTGACCAGCGGCAGAAGGTGGTGGTGGCACAGGAAGGCGTGCGCTACTGCCATCGCGTCTATGTAGGGCCTGTGCCGTACCCGATGCCCTATCCGACGCCAATGCCCGTGATCAGCCCACCTGCCACGACCACGCCGGCGCCGGCCGCAGGTGCACTGCGTCAGCCGGGCAACGGCTCCAAACCTTTTGTGCAGGCACCGGTTGCCCCCACCCCGGTGGTACCGCGCCCGCCGCGGCCGCATTTGCCGCACTATCGCATCGTCTGCGAGCCGGGTTATGCGTATGAAGGTCCGGAGGATCTGCTGCCGATTCAGTGAGCAGCACGCGAGAATCGGCACGCACCAATGAAAAGAGACGGCCTGAGCCGTCTCTTTTTTTGCTTACGCTGCGCGCGGGGCGGAGGTGAGCTGGATGTACTTCTGCATCAACTGCTCCTGCGACTCGGCGTGGGCCGGGTCCTTGGGAATGCAGTCGACCGGGCACACTTGCTGGCATTGCGGCTCATCAAAGTGCCCGACACACTCGGTACATTTGCCCGGGTCAATCACGTAGATCTCCGGGCCCATCGAAATGGCGTCGTTCGGGCACTCGGGCTCGCACACGTCGCAATTGATGCACTCATCGGTAATTATGAGCGCCATGATGCTTTCCTTGAAATGACCGGCGGGAGGGCTCCCGCCAAAGCGTCATTTTATTCCGATTTGCCGGCCCCATCTGCCTTGCCCGTTTTCTCCTTGAGCCATTTCTCGACCGAGGGGAACACGAACTTGCTGACGTCACCGCCCAGGATGGCGATCTCGCGCACGAAGGTGCCCGAGATGAACTGGTACTGGTCCGACGGCGTGAGGAACATGGTTTCCACGTCCGGCAGCAGGTAGCGGTTCATGCCGGCCATCTGGAATTCGTACTCGAAGTCCGACACGGCACGCAGTCCCCGCACGATCACGCGCGCGCCGTTCTTGCGCACGAAATCCTTCAACAGGCCAGAAAACCCTTCGACCCGTACGTTCGGATAGTGACCGAGCACCTCACGGGCGATCTCGATGCGCTCTTCCAGCGCAAAGAACGGCCGCTTGTTCGGGCTCTGAGCCACCCCGACGATCAGCTCGTCGAAGATGTTGGATGCACGGCGGACGAGGTCTTCGTGGCCGCGCGTGAACGGATCAAAAGTGCCGGGATAAACCGCGATCACCATGGTTCCTCCACCAAGGGGAAAAGAGTATCCGCCAGCGCGGCGTGGGACATGGCCGCGCCAATCTGCGTTTGGACACCGTTGCGTTATCGAGCGCGGCAAGTCCCGAGCCTGCCGCCCGCACGTTCCAGCTGTCTTTCAGCGACCTCACAATCAAACTGTGGCGAGGTGCCGTCAGATGCTCATGCACCGGAACGAGCGGCGTAGTTTAACCTTTTTTGCGCAGCAGCAAATGCGCATGCACCGCACCGGCGCGCAAGTGCTTGTGCAGTGCCACATCGGCCGGCAACGGAATGCCCGCCGCTGCTTCTGTCGATTGTGAATCAGTACTCACATCCACCAAAGGCTGCGGCGCCTCTAGGTAGATCACCCCGCCCGGCTTGACGACCCGGATAGCGGCTTCCAACGCCCGCAACGACCAATCCTGCGCGAACGGCGGGTCGATGAATACGGCGTCAAACGCCCCATCGGCCTGGCGGGCAAGCCATGTAAAGGCGTCCCCCGAGACGATATCGACCATGCGCGCATCGAGCTTGTCGCGTATGGCATGCAACGCGCGCACGGCAGGCGCATGGTTTTCGACCAGCGTCACGTGCGCCGCGCCGCGCGAGGCCGCCTCGAGGCCCAGCGCGCCGGTGCCGGCAAAGAGATCGGCGCAGCGCCAGCCCGTCAGGTCCTGGCCGAGCCAGTTGAAGACGGTTTCGCGGACGCGGTCGCTAGTCGGGCGCAGGCCGTCGGCGTCAACCACCGGCAGCGGCGTGCGCTTGTACTGCCCACCGATGATGCGCACCTGCTGCGGTGCACGCGCATGCGATGTAGCGGTCTTGGCCTTGGGGGCCTTGGAATTGGAAGATCGGGATGCCATGGGCGCGATTGTAGTGCGAGCGCAAACAAAAACCGGCGGGAATGCCGCCGGTTTTTCGGTTGAGGATGCCGTGCGTCAGTTTGTCGCCGGACCGCCCACCACGATGGTCGCCATGGTCTGCGGCTGCACCACGCGCTGGAACGCCGTGCGCACCTGATCGCGCGTGACGGCGGCAATGCGCTGCGTCCACGTATCCAGGTAGTCGAGCGGCAGGTTGTACCAGCCGATGTTGGCCACGTTGTCCAGCAGCTTGCGGTTGCTGTCCAAGCGCAGCGGGAAGCCGTTCACGAGGTTGTCCTTGGCGGCCTTGAGTTCCGCTTCGGTCGGGCCATCGGCGACGAACTTGGCGACGGTGTCGCGCACCACGGTCAGGGCTTCCTCGGTCTGGTCCTTGCGCGTCTGCAAGGCCAGCTCGAACGGACCAGGCTGCGCAGCCGGCGCGAAGTAGCTGCCAATGCTGTAGGTCAGGCCGCGCTTCTCGCGTACCTCGTTGGTCAGGCGCGCGCTGAAGCCGCCGCCGCCCAGCACGTAGTTGCCAACCAGCAGCGGGAAGTAATCCTTGTCGCCACGTGCGATGCCGGGTTGCCCGATGATGATGGTGGCCTGCTGCGCCGGGTGCGGAATGCGGATCGTCTCGGCCTTCGCCAACGGCATCTTCACGTCGGGCAGTGCGGGCGGCGTGGCGCCGTCGGCGGGCAGACCCTGCGTGATCTGCACGGCGATGGCCTCGGCTTCCTGGCGGCTGATCGCGCCAATCAGCGTCACCACCGCGCGCTTGGCCGTGTAGTTGGCCTGGTAGTAGCGCACGATGTCGTCGCGCGTGATGCTCTCCACCGATTCCGGCGAGGCGGTCTGCCCGTACGGATGCGTGCCGTAGATGGCGGTACCGAACGCGCGCTCGGCCAGCACCCCCGGCTTGGTCAGCGATTCACGGATGGATGCCACCAGGCGCTGCTTGTCCCGCACGAGCACGGCGTCTGGGAAGGTCGGCGCCGAGATAATCTGCGTCATCAGGGCGATGGCTGGGCCACGCTCGGCCGGGTCCGACAGCGTACGCAGGCGCAAGCTGGTGCGATCCCCGCCGGCGCCACCGCCAAAGCTCGCGCCCACGTCGGCAAAGGCATCGGCAATCGCCGCTTCGTCACGTGCCGGGGCATTGCCCTGTGCGGCGATGCCCTTGTCGAGCATGCCGGCCGTGAGCGATGCGAGGCCGACCTTGGCCGCCGGCTCATAGCGCGAGCCCGCATCCACATCGAGGTTGATGTCGAGCATCGGGATCGACGGGCTCGGCACGAAGAACACGCGCGCGCCGGTGGGGGCCGTCCAGTGTTCGATGGGCAGTGCGGCCAGTGCGCCTTGCGCCGCCGTTGCAACGATGGCGACCAGCGCCGTCTTCAGGGTCAGGGACATCCGTCGTGTAATGGGGTGCATCAACGCAGCCCTCCTTCTTCGCGCATGCCCGGAACAGGCTTGCGCGCCGGTTTATTGGGATCGATCGGTTGCGGCAGCAGCGTGGCGACGACGAGGTTGTCTTCACTGAAGTACGTCTTGGCGACCTGCTGGATCTGTGCCGACGTGACCGCCTTGATCTTGTCGAGCTGGCGGTCGATCGAGCGCCACGACAGACCGCTCATCTCGGTCATGCCGATCTCCATGCCCTGGCCGAACACCGAGTCGCGCTTGTAGATCTGCCCGGCCACGACCTGCGCCTTGACGCGCTTCAATTCGGCATCGGTCACGCCTTCCTTGGCGATGCGCTCGATCTGCGCGCGCAGCGCCTGCTCGATCTCGGCGGTGGTGTGGCCGTCGGCGGGGGTGCCGTCCATGATGAAGATCGACGGGCCGCGGTTCAGGCCGTCGTAGCCGGCGTTGACGTCGTCGGCGATGCGCTTTTCGCCCTTGACGAGCTGGCTCGACAGGCGCGCATTGTCATAGCCATCCAGCACGGCGGAAAGCACTTCGAGCGCGTACGGGTCGACATCCTTCTCCACATCCCTGAGCGCCGGCACCTTGTAAGCCAGCACCACGTAGGGGTTCTCGGCCGGGGCCTTCACCCAGATGCGCTTGACGCCAATCTGCTTGGGCTCTTCCTGCGCATAGCGGCGCGGCAGCGCGTGCGGCTTGAGCTTGCCGTAGGTGCGCTCCGCAAGGCGGAGGGCCTCGTCGGGGTTCACATCGCCCGCGACGATCACGGTGACGTTGTTGGGCGTGTACCAGGCGTGGTACCAGTCCTGCGCGTCCTGCACCGTCATCGTGTCGAGATCGCCCGGCCAGCCGATGGTCGGGTTGCGATACGGCGCGGCGTTGAACAGCACGGCCAGCATCTGCTCGTAGACGGTCGAACGGGCGGAGTCGTCGATGCGCATGCGGCGCTCTTCCTTCACCACGTTCATCTCCGGCTTGAACTCCTTGTCGGTGAGCTGGAGATTGGCCATGCGATCGGCTTCGAGCTTCATCACATCGCCCAGGTGCGACTTCTCGATCTGCTGGTAGTACATCGTGAAGTCGCGCGTGGTCATGGCGTTCTCGCGGCCACCCATCGCCGCCACGCGGCGGGAGAACTCGCCAGGACCGACATTCTTGGTGCCCTTGAACATCATGTGTTCAAGCATGTGGGCCACGCCCGTGGTGCCGTTGTGCTCGTCGATGCTGCCGGCGCGGTACCAGACCATGTGCGCCACGGTGGGCGCGCGGTGGTCTTCCTTGACGATCAGGCGCAGGCCATTGGAGAGCTTGTATTCGTGTGTATCGGATTGGCTAGCACCAACTTTGGCGCCGGCAACAGCGGCAGCCGGGCGCACCGGTGCAGCCGCCAGTTCCTGCGCACCAACCGGGCCGGCCAGCAGGCCCGCCGCCAAGGCGATTCCTGAGACCATCGCTGCCAATTGCCTAGCACCCGGGCGGGTCCGGCTTGAGACGTTTCGCATGGAAGAGCGCATAAGGGCCGTCTGATAAAATTCGACGCTTGATTCTAACGGCGAATAGACTGCCTTTTACGATGTTTAGTTTCTGGAAGAAGCGCAAGGCAGAGCCGCAACCGGCTGCCGAACCGACACCGGTAGCTGCACCCGCTGCCGTACCCGAAGCCGTTCAGGCCCCGGTACCTGCCCCGGCTGTGATCCCTGCCCCCGTACCCGTACCTACCCCTGCGCCGGCCCCCGTGGCAGTGGCGGTACCGGACTCGCCCGCCGAGCCTGCCACGCTCGACATGCAGGCTGACGACATCGAAACCGTGCCGACGCCGCCCGTGGTCGAACAGGCCCGCAAGGGCTGGATGTCGCGCCTGCGCTCGGGCCTGTCGAAGACGAGCAAGAACCTGACGACGCTGTTCGTGGGCGTGAAGGTGGACGAGGCGCTGTTCGAAGAGCTCGAAACGGCGCTGCTGATGGCCGATGCCGGCGTCGACGCCACTGAATACCTGCTGGGCGAACTGCGGCGCCGCATCAAGTCCAACCGCATCGAAACCGCCGAAGGCGTGAAAACCGCCCTGCGTGACCTGCTGGTCGAGCTGCTGCACCCGCTTGAAAAAACCATGGTGCTCGGCCGCGAGCAGCCGATGGTGATCATGATTGCGGGCGTGAACGGTGCCGGCAAGACCACAAGCATCGGCAAGCTGTGCAAGCACTTCCAGACCTACGGCCAATCGGTGCTGCTGGCCGCGGGCGACACCTTCCGCGCCGCCGCGCGCGAGCAACTTGTGGTCTGGGGCCAGCGCAACAACGTGACGGTGGTGGCGCAGGAGTCGGGCGATCCGGCCGCGGTGATCTTCGACGCGGTCAACGCAGCGCGCGCACGCGGCATCGACATCGTCATGGCCGACACCGCTGGCCGCCTGCCAACGCAGTTGCACCTGATGGAAGAGCTCAAGAAGGTGCGCCGCGTGACCGCCAAGGCCATGGCCACGGCACCGCACGAAACGCTGCTGGTGATCGACGGCAACACGGGCCAGAACGCGCTGGCGCAGGTGAAGGCGTTTGATGAGGCGCTCGGCCTCACCGGCCTGATCGTCACCAAGCTGGATGGCACCGCCAAGGGCGGCATCCTGGCCGCGATTGCGCGGCAGCGGCCGGTGCCGGTGTACTTCATCGGCGTGGGGGAGCAGGTGGAGGACCTGCAGCCGTTCTCTGCGCGGGAATTTGCGGATGCCCTACTGGGCTGATTGCCCTCGCGCGCAACGCTTCAACATGGAAACGCCCTGATCCAGTCAGGGCGTTTTGTTTTGCGCAGGAACGCTGCCGATTACGCAGAAGCCGCATCCGGCTGCGCCGCAGGTGCCGCCCGCCGAAACGCCGCCTGCGCCATGCAGTGCTCAAAAATGCGCGCCAGCGTCGGGTACTCCTCCACCGCCACATCAAACCGCTTGCCGTTGAACACCTGCGGCACGAGGCACACGTCCGCCAGCGTTGGCGTATCGCCCACGCAGTAAGCACCTGTGAGCGGCGATTGCGACAGGCGCGTCTCCAGCGCCGCGAACCCCAGCTTCACCCAGTGGCGATACCAGTCGTTGCGCGCTTCCTCCTCCACGTTGAACGTGTTCTTGAGGTACTTCAGCACGCGCGGGTTGTTGAGCGGATGGATCTCACACGCAATCGCCAGCGCAATCGCGCGGATGTGCGCGCGGTTGCTGGCCGAGCCCGGCAGCAGCGTGGGTTCGGGATGCGTCTCTTCCAGATACTCGACAATCGCCAGCGACTGGTTCAGCACATCGGTGCCGTCGCACAACACGGGCACCAGCGCATCGGGGTTGAGCTTCACGAAGTCGGGCGCCAGTTGCTCGCCCTTGAGCAGGTGCACCGGCGCGTAATCGTACGGCAGGCCCTTGATCTCCAGCGCGATGCGCACACGGAACGACGCCGAGCTGCGGAAGTAGTTGTAAAGCTTGATCGACATGGCTTGCGGCTCTCTGCTCAGATGACCTTCACGTGCAGCTCGCCCACACCGTCGATCTTGCCGACCATCAGGTCCCCCACCACCACCGGGCCGACGCCTTCGGGCGTGCCGGTATAGATCAGATCGCCGGGGCGCAGCTCGAATAGGCGCGAGAGGTACGCAATGGTTTCCGGCACCGACCAGATCAGGTCCGACAGATCCCCGCGCTGATGTTCCTTGCCATTGACCGACAGCGTGATCGCGCCCTTGTCCGGGTGGCCGACCTCCTTCACGGGGATGATCGGGCCGATGGGTGCGGAACCATCGAACGCCTTGCCGGTTTCCCACGGGCGGCCGCCCTTCTTGGCAGCGTTCTGCAGGTCGCGGCGCGTCATGTCCAGGCCAATGGCGTAGCCGTAGATGTGATTGGCTGCGGTTTCCACGGCGATGTCGCGGCCGCCCGTACCGATGGCGACCACGAGTTCGATCTCGTAGTGGCAGTCGCGAGTTTCAGTGGGGTAGACGAACTGGCCGGTCTCGCCATCGGGGATGTAGCGCACGGCATCGGCCGGCTTGCAGAAGAAGAACGGCGGTTCGCGGTCGGGGTCGGAACCCATCTCGCGGGCATGGGCGGCGTAGTTGCGGCCGACGCAGTACACGCGGCGCACCGGAAACTGGCCTTGCCCGCCACGCACGGGAATGCCATTGACGGTGGGCGGGGTGACGACAAATTCGGTCATGCGGATCTCCTGGAAACTCGCTTGAATAAACAGACGGGACACGGCCACCGCCCCCCGGCGACCGAGCTGCGAGCATACACCCGCACCGGCCCGGCGCGGTTCTTGCGTAACCGCCGTGCACAACGCCCCACTTTGCACCATGCAAGCGAAACCGCCCACCCCATCCGCCTCGCCCGCCGCGCCTCACCCGGCCGCGCCGATGCGCGTGCTGCTGGTGCGCGATCCGTTGGATGCCGAACAGATCAACCTGGAGCTCATCCGTGCGGGCCTGGCCGAGGCCGGCTTCATCGACGTGGGTGTAGCCGACGCCGACCTCACCCTGCCCGACCGCATCGCCCAGACGCAGCCCGACATGGTGATCGTTGCATCCGAGTCGGCCGCGCGGGACACGATCGAGCACGTCTGCGTGGCCACCCAGCATGCGCCGCGCCCCATCGTGCTGTTCACCGACAACGACGACGCGGCGCGCATCAAATCGGCGTTCGCCGCGGGCATCACCGCCTACATCGTCGACGGCATCAAGCCCACGCGCGTCAAGGCCGTGCTGGACGTGGCCTACGCCCGCTTCGAACACGAGCGCGAACTGCGCGCCGAACTGGATACCGCCAAGACCCAGCTGGCCGAACGCAAGGTGCTCGAGCGCGCCAAGGGGCTGCTGATGAAGCAGATGAGCCTGTCGGAAGACGAGGCCTTCAAGCGCCTGCGGAAGATGGCCATGGACCGCAATATCAAGCTGGTCGAAGCCGCCCAGCGGGTGATTGACGTGATGGCAGGCTAGGCCGACGCGGCGCCGCCCAGTTTTGGTGCACCGCACAAGTCCGGCGCCGGAAACGCACCAGCCTCGCGCCACACCCCACCTGCGGCGCTCACCCACATCTCCAGACGGTTTGGCCGTTCCTGCCCTTGATGGCGCCTTGAATTTTCGTAAGCGGGCGGAAAAAAGGCGGGGAACTGTCTGAGCGCAGCGAGTTTTCCCCGCCTCCGCCCGGTTACGCAAATTCAAGGAGTCTTTCGCCATCTCGGGCGCGCCTTTCTTTGCTTACCTTTCTTTGGCAAGACAAAGAAAGTAAGTCGGCCCCGGCAGGGGACGAAACAAGAGATGCACCAACACCGCTGGCATACCCCTTGCAAGTGTCGCTGCGAGCCGATGCCAACGTGGGTATCGGCGCGAGACAACGGCGTCTCGATGCACGGCAAACGCGCTCCCCATCATGGAGGGGCGTGGCCGCGCGTCGAGACGCCTTTTTCTTTCCTTGGAGCCCTGGATGGCCGCGCCAGACAAGACTGACCCCGTCGTCAACCCGATCAACCCGAAGCGCCGCAGCGTCATCAAGGCTGCAGCGACGATTGCAGGAGGCAGTGCCGTGGCATTGATCGATCCGCTGGTGCGTGCTGGTGCCTGGGCTGCCGGCTCCGATGCGCCCGAGAAGACCGAGTTGAAGGTGGGCTTCATTCCGCTGACCGACTGCGCGTCGGTGGTGATGGCCTCCACGCTGGGCATCGACAAGAAGTACGGCATCAAGATCACGCCGTCCAAGGAAGCCTCGTGGGCCGGCGTGCGCGACAAGCTGGTGTCGGGCGACTTGGATGCGGCGCACGTGCTCTACGGCTTGATCTACGGCGTGCAGCTCGGCATTGGCGGGCCAAAGAAGGACATGGCCGTGCTGATGACGCTCAACAACAACGGCCAAGCCATCACGCTGTCGAACAAGCTCAAGGAGGCGGGCGTCAAGGATGGCGCATCGCTCAAGGCCGTGATGGCGAGGGACAAGCGCGAGTACGTCTTCGCGCAGACCTTCCCGACGGGCACGCACGCGATGTGGCTGTACTACTGGCTGGCCGCGCACGGCATCCATCCGCTGCAGGACGCGAAGGCCATCACCGTGCCGCCGCCGCAGATGGTGGCCAACATGCGCGTGGGCAACATGGATGGTTATTGCGTGGGCGAGCCGTGGGGCGCCCGGGCGATTGCCGACAACATCGGCTTTACCGCCGAGACCACGCAGGCCATCTGGAAGGACCACCCGGAGAAGGTGCTCGGCACCACGGCGGAGTTCGTGCAGAAGTATCCGAACACGGCACGCGCGCTCACCGCTGCGGTGCTGGAGGCGGGAAAGTTCATCGATGCCTCGGCGTCGAACCGCCGCAAGACGGCCGAGACGATCGCCGCCAAGTCCTACGTCAACACCGACATGGACATCATCCTGGACCGCATGCTGGGCCGCTACACGAACGGCATCGGCAAGACGTGGGACGACCCGGACCCGATGCGCTTCTATCACGACGGCGCGGTCAACTTTCCGTACCTGTCGGACGGCATGTGGTTCCTCACGCAGCAGAAGCGCTGGGGGCTGTTGAAGACGCACCCGGATTACGCGGCGGTCGCCAAGCAGGTCAACCGCATCGACATCTTCAAGCAGGCCGCGGCTGCCACCGGCACGCCCTTGCCCAAGAGCGACATGCGCACGGCCAAGCTGATCGATGGCGTGGTGTGGGATGCGAAGAACCCCGCAGCCTATGCCGACGGCTTCAAGCTGAAAGCCTGACGCCTGCCCTCCCTGATTGCGGTCCCTCATATTGATGGAGCCCGACATGAACACGCTCGTCAAAACGTTGTCCGGCGTGCAGTCCGACGCCGCTATCCCCACGCGTCGCATCGCATTGCGCGACTGGTTTGTGGCCGCCGTGGTGCGCAGCTTTCCGCCGATGCTGGGCCTGGTGATCTTCGTGCTGGCGTGGCAGGGCATCGCCACGGCCATCCCTGCGTTGCCGACACCGGCTGTGACGTGGAAAGCCGCGGTCGCCCTCTTCGCCGATCCGTTTTATCGCAATGGCCCGAATGACCAGGGCGTGGGCTGGAACGTGCTGGCCTCACTCGCGCGGGTGGGTGCGGGCTTTGGCATGGCGGCGGTCATCGGCATTCCGGCGGGCTTCCTGATCGGGCGCTTTGCGTTCCTGAACGCGATGGCCTCGCCCATCATCAGCCTGCTGCGGCCGGTGTCGCCGCTGGCGTGGCTGCCGATCGGACTATTGCTGTTCAAGTCTGCCAATCCGGCAGCCATCTGGGCGATCTTCATCTGCTCGATCTGGCCGATGGTCATCAACACCGCCGTGGGCGTGACGCGCGTGCCGCAGGATTACCTGAACGTGGCGCGGGTGCTGAACCTATCGGAGTGGAAGGTGTTCACGCGGGTGCTGTTTCCGGCCGTGCTGCCGTACATGCTGACGGGCGTGCGGCTGTCCATCGGCACGGCGTGGCTGGTGATCGTGGCGGCAGAGATGCTCACCGGCGGGGTCGGCATCGGCTTCTGGCTGTGGGATGAGTGGAACAACCTGAAGGTCGAGCACATCGTCATCGCCATCTTTGTGATTGGCGTGGTGGGCTTGCTGCTGGAGCATGCGCTGCTGGCGATTGCGCGGCGGTTCTCGTACGACTCAGTTTGAGAGGGGCGACCATGAGCGAAAAATTCCTGCGCATTGAAAACGTCGGGCAGACGTTCAAGACCAAGAAGGGTGCGTTCGTTGCCCTGCGCGATATCGACCTGACGGTGGCGCGCGGTGAGTGCATTGCGTTGATCGGGCACTCGGGGTGCGGTAAGTCGACGTTGCTGAACCTGATTGCCGGCCTGACGCGGCCGACCACGGGTGGGTTGATCCTGGCGGAGCGTGAGATTGCCGGGCCGGGGCCGGATCGGGCGGTGGTGTTTCAGAACCATTCGCTGCTGCCGTGGCTCACGTGCTTTGACAACGTGTACCTCGCGGTGGAGCGGGTGTTTGGCAAGACCGAGACGAAGGCCCAGTTGCGTGAGCGCACGCATGCGGCACTGGCACTGGTGGGGCTGACGCATGCCGAGCAGAAGCATCCGCATGAGATTTCGGGGGGGATGAAGCAGCGGGTGGGGATTGCGCGGGCGCTGTCCATGGAGCCGAAGGTGCTGCTGATGGATGAGCCGTTTGGGGCGTTGGATGCGCTGACGCGGGCGCACTTGCAGGACGAACTGCTGAAGATCGTGGCGTCTACGGGCAGTACCGTTGTGATGGTGACGCACGATGTGGATGAGGCGGTGCTGCTGGCGGACCGCATTGTCATGATGACGAATGGGCCGGCGGCGACGATTGGCGAAGTGTTGACGGTGGATTTGCCGCGGCCGCGGGATCGGATGGCGTTGGCGGAGGATCCGACTTATCACACCTGTCGGACGGCTGTTTTGGATTTCTTGTATCGGAAGCAGCGGCACCCGGTGGCGGAAGCGGCTTGAGTTTTTTGTGTTTGGTTTTCGGTTTTGATGTTGGTGGTTTGCCTCCCTTTCGTCCCCTGCCGGGGCCGACTCACTTTCTTTGTCTTGCCAAAGAAAGTGAGTCAGCCCCGGCAGGGGATGGACCACCAACACAAAAGCAAAACGAACCCACCATGGCGCCAGCGCAACCCACAGCGCTATGATCCTCACCACGCCATCAACACCGCACCAAACCCATGCCCGCTCCCCCCATCCTCCCCGACAACGCCGCTGAGGAAGCCCTCTCGAACGGCCCCTTCCCCGCCGCCCGTTTCATCAAGGAAATCGGCCGCGGCGCGGACGGCGCCCGCGCCCTTGTCAAGCACGATGCGCACGCCCTCTTCACCGCCATGCTCGAAGGCCGCGTGGCCGAGATCCAACTCGGCGCCATCCTCATGGCCTACCGCATCAAGGGCGAAACCCCGGAAGAGCTGGACGGCATGCTGGAAGCCACCCACGCCCACTGCCGGCCACTGCCCGCGCCCGACACGCCGGAACACGCACTGCCAGTGGTCATCCCCAGCTACAACGGCGCCCGCCGCCAGCCCAACTTGGTGCCCCTGCTGGCCAAGCTGCTGGCACGTGAAGGCGTGCCGGTGCTGGTGCACGGCATCCGCCGCTTCGACGGCCGCATCACCACGGCCACGCTGTTCGAGTCGCTCGGCTGGCCCATCTGCGAAAACATGGACGAAGCGCGCGAGCGGCTGGAGAACGACCGGCTGGCCTACGTGCCAATCGACGTGCTCTCACCCGAGCTGGCAACGCTGCTCGACAAGCGCGAGATCGTCGGCCTGCGCAATTCCGCACACACGGTGGTGAAGATGCTGCAGCCGATCGGCAACCACGCGCCGCACGAAGCACTGCGTCTGGTCAGCTACACACACCCCGAGTACCGCGACACCCTCACCGATTACTTCCTGCGTCACCCGGCCAACGTGCTGCTGGCACGCGGCACCGAGGGCGAGGCGGTGGCCGATGCGCGGCGCGGCAGCGCGGTGGAATGGCTGCGTGATGGGGCACACGCGGGTACACACGAAACAGTGATCGACGCGGTGGAAGGATCGAGCGATACGCCGCCCGAGTTGCCGGCGGGCACCGATGTGGCAGCAACGGCGCGATGGATTGAAGCGGTGCTCGACGGCAAGCAGCCCCTGCCAGAGCCGATTGCCAAGCAGGTGCGCGCCATCGTGCGTTGCGCACGGCCCGCGCAGCCTGCCTGATCAGCGTGTCTTACTTGGACGGCAGCGGAATGCGCTCCGTCTCGCCGGGCACGTGGGCGAAGGCGTCGTTCTCCCAACGCTGCTTGGCGTCTTCGATGTCAGCACGGTCGCTGGCGACGAAGTTCCAGTAGATGTGGCGGTGGCCGTCGGTTGGCTCGCCGCCCAGCAGCATCACGCGTGACGACACCTGCGCGGTGAGCGTCACGTCGCCGCCGGGTTCGAGCACGGCCAGATGCTGCAGGTCGAGCGCCTCGCCGTCGATCGTGACGGCGCCGTCGACGAGATACAGACCGCGGTCTTCATGCTCGGGCGGGATCACCAGCGATGCCCCCGCTGCCAGTTCCAGCGCCACATACAACGTGCGCGAATTGACCTTCACGGGCGACGTCAGCCCAAACGCATCCCCTGCGATGACCACGCCCTGCACGCCGGGGCAGTCGAGCTTGGGCAGCGTGTCGGCGCCATGGTGCGCAAAGCTCGGCTCAACCTTTTCCTGATCCTTCGGCAGCGCCACCCAGGTCTGGATGCCGTGCAGGCGGGCGCCCTTCTCACGCGCCTCGGGTGTCGAGCGCTCGGAATGGGCGATGCCGTTGCCGGCGGTCATCCAGTTCACATCACCGGGGACGATAGTCTGCACGCTGCCTAGGCTGTCACGGTGGACCATGCTGCCGTCAAACAGGTAGGTGACGGTGGCCAGGCCGATGTGCGGGTGCGGGCGCACGTCAATGCCCTCGCCGGGCGGGAAGTCCACCGGCCCCATGTGATCGAAGAAGATGAATGGGCCGACCGTCTGGCGCGCCGCCGAGGGCAGCACGCGCTTGACCGAGAAGCCGCCCAGGTCGCGTACGTGCGGGCCGATGATGTGCTGGATGGAAGTCATGGTGAGCGTTCCTCAGAATTTCAGGCGCGTGCGGCGAGTTCTGTGTCGACGCTGATCTCGACCTCGGTCATCAGCTTGTGGATCGGGCACTTGCCGGCCACGCGCAGCAGGTCGGCGCGCTGCTCGTCGGTCAAGTCGCCGTGCAGGGTCAGCACGGTGCGCAGCTTGTAGCGGCCCTGGCGCTCCTGGCTGCCGTCATGCTCGACAGCCACGTCGATGGAGTCCAGCGGATATTTGCGCTGCCGGGCGTAGAGCGTGACGGTCAGCGCCTTGCAGCTCGCCAGTGCGGCGTCGAAGTAGGCGTGCGGGTCGGGTGCGCTGCCCTCGCCGGTGGGCTTGGGGACGTCGGTATAGAACGTGACGCCTTCGGGAAAGGTGACTTTGTGACGGAACAGGCCTTCGGTGTCTTTGCTGACGACGATGGTCATGACGGCTCCTGGGTGCGGTTCGACGGCGGGTGTGACGATACCCGGGGAGTGTAGCGAAGTTACATGACGTCACACGGGGTGCGGTACACATCGCATTTCTGGTGAGCGACTCCCCCATGTCGTCGGGGGTGGGGCAATTTGCCCCTACAAACGCTCAAGCAGCGCGCGTTTGCGCCGATTTCCCGGTTGGGGCACGTTCGTCCGAACCTGCCCCACTTCGGGCCCCACTGACAGATCGACCGCATGGTTTCTCGCCGCCTGCTTGTCGCCATAGCTGGCGGCATCGGCGCTGTTCTCGCGCTGATTGGGCTGACCGTCATGGTCAGCTGGCTGCTGCATTGGCCGCGCGGCGTGAAGATCGGCAGCGACCACTTGGTGATCGTCTTTGCAACGGGGCTGAACCTTGTGCTGCTGGGTGCAGGCCTCGCCGCGCTGGTGGTCGGCGCGCTGCGGCCCAGTGCGCGCTGGGCGGATCGGGCTGCGTGCCTGGCCGGTGGTGCGGTGGCCGTGCTGTGCACGCTGCGCCTGGTGGAGGTGGTGAGCGGCTGGCCCGTGGCGTTCGATTTTCCTGACGTGCACGTCTGGCTGGAGCGCGACTGGCTGACGGGCTGGATCGGCGGTATGCACCCGAGCCACGCCCTGGCGCTGGCCACGGGCGCGGGCGCGCTGTGTCTTGTCCCGACCGCACGGCAGGCGCATCGCGCGCAGTGGCTGTTCGCGTTGCTAGGCGTGTCGGTCCTGCTCTGCGTTGGAGACCTGCTTGGCCGCGCGATGGCACTGGAGTATCTGTACCCGGCCTGGCTGCATTGGCGCGCCTCCGACGTGGCGGCCGGCTGCACGCTGCTCGTGGTGGCGGGCGTGCTGTGCGCGGCACTAGCCCGGTATCCGCGCCTGTTCCACATCCGGCTGTCGCCAGAGGACACCCTCGTCTGGATCAGCGGCGGCTGCGTGGTGCTGGCGGGCCTGGGCGCTACCGTCACGGCCTTCATCATCCAGGTCGATAGCGCCAGCGTGGCATTCGGCAATACGCGAACGCGCGCGCTGTCGAGCTATGCCGAAGAGTTTGACCAGGTGCTGGCGATGCACGCGGAGAGCCCGCGGCTGGTAGCTACCGCCACACCCATCCAGGAGGCGCTGCGCCATCCCACCGACAACGCGGCCCGTCTGCACGGCGAGCGTGCGCTGGCGGCCTATCGCGAGCAGGGCTACTCATACCTGCAACTGCGCACGCTGGCCGGCGAGGGCGTCATCAGCCTTGGCACCGAGGTGTCGCACCCGCAACTGGCGATTGCACTGCACGCTGGCCTGGCGCCCGAGCGCGTCACGCTGCAGTGGAACCACGGCTTTGCCATGCGCACCGAAACGCCGGTCCTGGTGGACGGCGTACAGGTCGGCTGGCTGGTTGCTGAGCAGCCGCTGGCCCATATGACGGCCCGCTACACCACCCTGCCCGATGCAGGCGCAACCGAAACGCTGGCCATGTCGGGGCTCGATGCGGCCGGCCGTGCGATGTCGTTTCCGCAGCGCTTCGATGCGCACATCTTCGAGTTGCCGAGACAGACCATCGAACAGCGGACGCTGCCCTTGCGCCTGGCGCTGGCGGGCCGGTCGGGCTACGGCCAATGGCGCGACATTCATGGCGTGCCGACCTCGCTCAGCTATATGCCCATCGGCTACACGGGCCTGGCGTTGATCAGCAAGATTTCCAGCGCCGAGCTTTATGCGCCCATGCGCGCCCAGTTCGAGCGGCTGGCGGCGCTCATGCTGTGCGGGATCATCGGCAGCGTGGCGGCCATCCGGCTGACGGTGCGGCCGTTTGCCAACCGGCTAGCGGCGTCGGAGCGGGCCCTGCGCATCGCCAACGAGAGCCTGGAGCGCCGGCGCGACGCTCTGCGCGCCAGCCGCGAGCAACTGCGCCTGGTGGCCGACAACGTGCCCGCGCAGCTCAGCTATGTCGATCCCGACGGCGTCGTCCGCTTTGCCAGCCGTACACTGCTGGAGGCGTTTGGCCGCACGCAGGACGAGATGATCGACCGCCACGTCAGCGAGATCTACACGCCCGAGGACTACCGCACGCTGCTGCCCTACATGACCGAGGTGCTGGCTGGCTATCCGGTGCAGTTCGACATCACCTCGCTGCGCACCGGCAAGCCGCGCTACCTGAGCGGCCATTACTACCCCGACTACGACGACCGCGGCACGCTACGTGGCTACTTCTCGGTGCTGCAGGATCTGACCGCGCGCACCACAGCCGAAATCGCCCTCGCCCGCAGCGAACGCGCGCTCACACTGGTGCTCGACAACGCCCCGCTGCTGGTCTCGCACATCAACGCTGATGGCATCTTCACCTTCTGCAACGTCACCCACGCACGCTGGCTGCAGCGCACGCCCGAGGAGGTCTGCGGCCAGCCGGCGCAGGACGTCTTCACGCCGGGCACCTATGCGCTGCTGGCGCCGTATCTGACCCGCGCGGTGCGGGGCGAGACGGTCGAGTTCGAGATCAACGCGCCGTGGTATGAGAAGCCGCACGCCGGCAGCCCGCGCCACCGCACGCGCTATCTGCGTGGCCAGCTCGTTCCGGATGCGGCGGATTGCGATTGCAGCGCCGAGCGCTGCGGCTTCTACGCCTTCGTGCAGGACGTGACCGAGGCCAAGCGCAGCGAAATGGAGCTCTCGCGCATGGCCCGCTTCGATGCGCTCACCGGCCTGGCCAATCGCTACGAACTCTACGAGCGCCTGCGCACCGCGCTGGAGCGCCGCCAGCGCCAGCCTGCTCCCATGGGCGTGCTGTACCTGGACGTGGATCACTTCAAGCACATCAACGACACCTACGGCCACGCCGCGGGGGATGCGGTGCTGGTGGAAGTCGCCCGCCGCCTGCAGCAGGCCGTCCGCCGCACGGACACCGTCGCCCGTCTCGCAGGTGACGAATTCGTCATCCTCCTGGACCCGATCGACGCCCCGGATGATGCGCTGCACACCGCACACAAGGTGGTGAGCGCGGTTCGCCCGCCGATCCTCCTGCGCGGCGGTGCGTCGCTGCATGTGACGGCGAGCATCGGGGTGGCGTGCCCAGCACCGGATATCAGTGATCCCGACGTGGTTTTGCGTGAAGCGGACCGTGCACTTTATTGGGCCAAGTCACGCGGGCGCAACACGGCGGCATAACCGAGAACTGACGCTGCCAATGGTGGTCTATGACTGGGTGCGCGGCCACTTTTGCTGCGGCGCAATTATCACCCTATTGAGGTCAATCATCTGATTTACGGGAACTATCAGCTAGCACAAAATGTCCTATTAGCACTCTTCCGGTTGGAGTGCTAAGATGCTTTTCCAAACTTCCACTGGATTTCGACAGGAGTCCTGAGTGAACGCAGTCATTCCCGTGAATACCGTCTCCCCCATCGCCGCGCAGCAGTCTTCGGGCAACGCGTGGGCACTGGCCTTCCCCGGCAACCTCGGCAACATTGACGCCTACATCCAGAGCGTCAACCGGGTGCCGATGCTGTCGGCCGAAGAAGAACAACGTCTGGCCCGCGAGTACCGCGACAACGACGATCTCGATTCGGCGCGCCGTCTGGTGCTCTCGCACCTGCGCCTCGTGGTGTCCATCGCCCGCCAGTACCTCGGCTACGGCCTGCCGCATGCCGACCTGATCCAGGAAGGCAACATCGGCCTGATGAAGGCCGTCAAGCGCTTCGACCCGGATCAGGGTGTGCGTCTCGTCTCGTACGCGATGCACTGGATCAAGGCCGAGATGCACGAGTACATCCTGAAGAACTGGCGCATGGTCAAGGTGGCGACCACCAAGGCCCAGCGCAAGCTGTTCTTCAATCTGCGCAGCCATAAGCAGGATGCGCAGGCGACCTTCTCGCCGGACGAGATCAGCGCTGTAGCGGCCGAACTCAACGTCAAGGGCGCCGAAGTGCGCGAGATGGAAACGCGCCTCTCGGGTGGCGACATTGCGCTGGAAGGCCAGATGGACGACGGCGAGGAATCCTTCGCCCCGATCGCCTACCTGGCGGACACGCACAACGAGCCGACCCGGGTGATCGAGTCGCGCAGCCAGGATCGCATGCAAAGCGAAGGCATCGAAACGGCGCTGGCCAAGCTGGACGACCGCAGCCGCCGCATCATCGAAGCCCGCTGGCTGAACGTGAACGACGACGGATCGGGCGGCGCCACGCTGCACGAGCTGGCTGACGAGTTCGGCGTCTCGGCCGAGCGCATCCGCCAGATCGAATCGGCCGCGATGAAGAAGATGAAGGGTGCGCTGCAGGCGTTTGCCTAAGCTGCGCTTCTCACAAAGAAAAGCCCGCCAAAATTGGCGGGCTTTTCTTTTGGGCGCGAGTTACGCGATCACTCGTTCAGCAGCAGTTTGACGTCATGCGCGATCGGCTCAGGACCCTGACCATGCTTGATGAACAGACGCAGATTGCCCTTCGTGTCGAACATGTAGCTACCTGCAGTGTGATCCATCGTGTAGTTGTCGGGCTTGCTGCCCGGCACCTTGCTGTAGAACACCTTGAAGTCGGACGCGACCTTCTTCAGCTCCGCCTCGTCGGCCGGGCGCAGGCCGATGAAGCGCGGGTCGAACGCCGGCACGTACTTGGCCAACAGGTCTTGCGTATCGCGCTCGGGGTCGACAGTGACGAACAGCACCTGCACGCGATCGGCATCCTTGCCGAGGGTGTCCATTACGGCGCGCAGTTCAGCCAGCGTGGTCGGGCAAACATCCGGGCAATGCGTGTAGCCGAAGAACATCACGACGACCTTGCCGCGAAAGTCCGCCAGCGTGCGGCGCTTGCCGGTGTGGTCGGTCAGCGAGAAATCCTTGCCGAAGCTCTTCGCACCGGTGATGTCGAGGTTCTTGAAGGCAGGCTTGTCGCTGCAAGCCGTCAGCGCCAGCACGGTGGCGGCCAATGCGGCAAACAGAACGGCGCGAAAGTGTCGGAAAGAGAGCATGGTCATTGTCTTGGGGAGAGGCTGCTAGCGTAGCGCCAACTGCACGCGCTCGCCGGCAGCCCCGTGCGTCACAGCGCCGCGCCTTGGGTGAACGTAGGCCCGAACTTGAAGTAGTGATCCACCAGCAGCGCCGCAAACAGGATCGACAGATAGATGATCGAGTAGCGGAAGGTCTTCTGCGCCAGCGCGTCGGAATAGTTGCGGTACATGCGCCACGCATAGGCGAAGAAGCCGCCGCCCAGCACCAGCGCCGTCGCCAGGTAGATATAGCCGCTCATGCCGTGCACGAACGGCAGGATGGTCGCGGCAATCATGATGAGCGTGTACAGCAGGATGTGCAGCAGCGTGTATTTCTCGCCGTGGGTGATCGGCAGCATCGGGAGGCCTGACTTGGCGTAGTCGGCACGGCGGTACAGCGCGAGCGCCCAGAAATGCGGGGGCGTCCAGGTGAAGATGATCAGTACCAGGATCCACGCCTCGGCCGGCACGCTGTTGGCGACAGCTGCCCAGCCCAGCGCCGGCGGCATCGCGCCCGACAGACCGCCGATCACGATGTTCTGCGGCGTGGCCGGCTTGAGCAGCAGCGTGTAGATGATGGCGTAGCCGATGAAGGTGGCGAAAGTCAGCCACATCGTCAGGTCGTTGGCGAACACGTGCAGCGTCCACATGCCCGCGCCGCCCAGCACCAATGAGAACAGCAGGATCTGCCGCGTGCCCAGCTCACCGCTGGCAGAGGGGCGCCACGCCGTGCGGCGCATCATTGCGTCGATCTTGCGTTCGACCAGGCAGTTGATGGCAAAGGCCGCACCGGCAAACAGCCAGATGCCGACCGCGCCGCCAATCAGCACCGACCACGGCACCATGCCCGGCGTGGCCAGGAACATGCCGATCACGGCGCAGAACACGGCGAGCTGCGTGACGCGCGGCTTGGTCAGCGCCGCATACTGCGATGCAGTGTGTCGCCAGCCGGGGAGTTGAGTGGAAGTTGTTGGGGTTGCCACAGTATTCATAAACAATCAATCAAACGGCGGCCACGGCCGCAGGGATCGGCGCGCGCTCTTGCGCCAAGCCGATCAGGTAATGCAGACGCACCATCAGCAACAGCAGCACCGCCGCGCCACCGTTGTGCGCCACGGCGGCCAGCAACGGCCAGCCGAGCACGATATTCGACAAGCCAGTCGCCAGCTGCACGGCCAGCACGATGAGTAGGACAGTCGCCACGCGGCCGATGCCAGCCACGCGACGTGCGCGCACGCCCAGCCAAGCCAGGTAGCTCAGCACGAGCACTGCAAAGACGCGGTGCGTCCAGTGGATGGCAACCAGCGCGTCATGTGAGATGAAGTCACCGCTGGCGGTCTTGCCGAGTTGGCGCCAGAAGGTGAAGCCGTGCGTAAAGTCCATCGCCGGCACCCACTGGCCGTTGCATAGCGGGAAGTCGGTGCAGGCGAGCACGGCGTAGTTGGTGCTGACCCAGCCGCCCAGTGCGATCTGCACGACGAGCAACGCCAGCCCGATCGCCGCCGGCACACGCAGCGATGCGCCACGACCATCGACAAAGCGCGGCGTATCGTTCTTGCAGCCGAGCCAGATCAATGCCGCCAGCAGCGACATGCCGAGCAGCAGGTGCGTCACCACAATCGATGGCTGAAGCTTGAGCGTGACCGTCCACGCGCCAAACGCGCCCTGCACGCACACCAGCGCCAGCACGGCCGTGGCGTACCACGGCGATTGCTTGAGTTCCTTCCGCTTGAACCACGCCACCACCACGAGCGTGATGATCAACACGCCCACCGCCATCGCAAAGTAGCGGTGCGTCATCTCAATCCACGCCTTCATCCACGTGACCGGGCCACTCGGCATGGCGGTTTGCGCGGCGTGAATGTCGTCCCGCGCGTGGAAGGGGTTGGACGTGCCGTAGCAGCCGGGCCAGTCCGGGCAGCCCAGGCCCGAATCGGTCAGGCGCGTGAAGCTGCCGAACATGATGAGGTCCAGCGTCAGGAACGCCGTGATCCACACCAGCTTGCGGTACTTGTTGCGGTCGCCCTTGACCAGCACGTAGCACAACGGAATCAGCGCGATCAGGATGCCGATGGAAGCAAGTTGCAGCAGCATGACTTATCCGATGCGCGAATACTTGAGCAGCCGCGTCAGGTCGCCGCGCACTTTCTTCGGGTCCGGGTCTTTCGGGAACACCATCATCAGGTTGCCGAGCGGGTCAATCAGGAAGATGTGGTCGGTTACCGGCGTCTTGCCGTCGGTTAGCCAGTCCCTGGGCAGCTCCGGTGCGCGCAGGAAGCGAGCGGCGGCGTAGTCATCGTTGTAGGCCTTCATCAGGCGTGGGTCGATCGCGCCGCGATCCGTGACCAGCCATACGGGGATGATGCGGTCGCGGTCCGGGCCCTGGCCGATGCGCAGTTGGCGCATGGTGAAGAGCTTGCGCGCGCAGTTGTCGTCGCAGGCGCTGTTGTCCACCGAGACCATCAACCACTTGCCCTTGAGGCTGGCGAGCGGCACTTCTGCGCCGTGCTCGTCCTGCACCATCAGGCCGGTCGGGATCGGGCGCTGCGGCTCGACCAGCGCGCCATACGCGGCCTTGCCGCCGGCCGGCGTGAAGACGTAGTACGCGAGGTACGACGCAATCACCGGCGATGCGCACACCAGCAGCAGGAACAGCATCATCAGGCGGCCCCGGCGCGTGCGCGCATCGATGCGCGCATCCGTGGACAAAGCGGCGGGCGCGGCGCGTGTGCCGGGCGTGCCCGGTGCAGATTCCTGGTTCACCATGTGATTCCTAATGCATTCAGCTGCGGCACTAAGCCGCAACACGTGTTCGTATTCAGACGGGCTCAGAAGGGCCCGCCAAGCGACGATAGCGTCGCACGCTGTAGACAACCATCAAGGTCAGCACCGCCGCCGCCATCGCGAACCACTGGAACGCGTAACCATAATTGCGGTCGGCACCCAAGTCTGCGCGCGGCCAATCGCGCGCCAGACCGTCTTGCGCGTCGGATTGCTGCTCCACCACAAAGGGTTGCAGGGGTAATCCGATTTCGCGCGAAAAAGCGTCGAGGTCGATATTCTGCCTAAGTCGCTGGCCGACTTCATCTGCGCCATCTTTCTGCCCCAGGCTGAAGACGCGGCTGGCATGTGGCACCGCAATCCCTTCGACCTGCACTTCACCGGCTGGCGTGGTGTACGGCGCGATGCGCGTGCGGTCCGCCGGATCACGCGGCAGCCAGCCACGGTTGACCAACACCGCACTGCGCCCCTCCGGCCCACCCGCCCCTTCCAGCACGAACGGGATCAGCACCTCGAACCCGGCGCGCGACACGCCGTTGGTCATGTGCGGGCGGTTATCGAGCAGCACCGTATGCGCCATGTCAAACGTGCCGCGCAACAGCACCGGCCGGTACAGCACCGCATCGGCCGCGACCGGTTGCGCAGTGATGCGCTGCACGGGCGCGTTCTGCAGCGCCTCGATGCGCGCCTGCTTGTCGATACGCTCATGCGCACGCGACAACTGCCACCGCCCGAGCGCGCACGTGAGCACAATCAGCAGCACGCCCGCCAGCATCGGCACTGGCGCAAACCACTGGCGCAGTGGCACGCGCGCGGTCATCGTGTCCACCCGGTGAGATAATGCACGGCAACCATTTCCAAGTTCTCAACCTTCCATGCGCATCGTCGTTGCCATCGCGTTCCTGCTGATCCTCGGCAGCCTTGCCTCCGCGCTGTTCTTCCTGATGCGCGACAAGGGCAACAGCAACCGCACCGTCCGCTCGCTGATGTTCCGCGTCGGGTTCTCGATTGCGCTGTTCATCTTCATCCTGGTTGCGAACCGGTTGGGCTGGATCCACAGCACCGGCATCCAGTTCGGCCAGTAATTCACCCACGCCAGAAAAACGAAAACGCCGCAGCGGTGTCCCGTCTGCGGCATTTGTCGGCTTAGGCGCGAGGCGACAAATACGTCGCCCCAATCCACTCTTGCCTTACAGCCAGTACACCACTACGTACAGGCCGAGCCAGACCACGTCCACAAAGTGCCAGTACCAGGCGGCACCTTCAAACGCGAAGTGATGATCCGGCGTGAAGTGTCCCTTGATCACGCGACCCAGCACCACGGACAGCATGATCGCACCCATCGTCACGTGGAAACCGTGGAAACCCGTCAGCAGGAAGAACGTCGAGCCGTAGATACCGGACGTCAGCTTCAGGTTCAGTTCGTGATACGCGTGGATATATTCGAACGCCTGGAACCCCATGAACGTGAAGCCCAGGAGAATCGTCAGCAGCAGCCCCTGGATCACCTGGGTACGCTTGCCCTCGCGCAGGGCGTGGTGCGCCCACGTGAGCGTCACGCCCGAGGTCAGCAGCAGCGCCGTGTTGATGGTCGGGATCGGCCACGGGCCCATCGTCGTGAACGGCTTGACCGTGCCCGCCGGGCCGGTATTCGGCCACAGCGCATTGAAGTCAGGCCACAGCAGCTTGTTGTTCAGATCGCCCAGCCAGGGCATGGCGATCTCGCGGGCGTAGAACAGCGCGCCGAAGAACGCTGCGAAGAACATCACTTCCGAGAAGATGAACCAGCTCATCGACCAACGGAACGAGGCGTCCACGCGATCACCGTACTTGCCACCCTCGGATTCGGAGATGGCGTCGGCAAACCACGAACGCAACACGAACAGGAACCACACCAGGCCGATCAGGAAAGTCCACGGCGCCCACGGCTGCGCGTTCACCCATGCCGCAGAACTCAGCAGCACGATCAGCAAGCCGATGCTTGCCGAAATCGGATGCCGCGACGGCCCAGGCACGAAGTAGTACGGAGCGTTCGCTCGATTCGCACTCATCTCTTTTTCTCCAGCTCTATTTTTTTAAGAATTCACTTGATGTTGCCCGGCCCATGCTGCGCAGGCCGTCTCCTCAACCTTCCACCTGCTACTGCGAACCAACCACTGCGCGCACGATCATCAGCAGCACAAAGATGAACAATGCTGTCGCCAACAGGCCAGCGATGATCACGTGCACAGGATTCAACTGCGCCATGTCACGGTCATGATCGCGCCCCTTGCGCACCCCGAAGAAGGACCAGAACACCGCCTTCATCGTCTGTGCGAATGACGCGCGTCGCTTGGTCGCTTCCTTGAGGTCGTCCATGTCCTTACGTTCCTTTGCTTGGCATCGCCGGCGTAATGGCCGACGGAGCGTGGATTTCAAAGAAAGTGTAGGACAAGGTGATCGTCTTCACGTCTTTCGGAAGCTCCGGATCGATCACAAAGACCACCGGCATCTCGCGCGATTCGTTTGCAGTCAGCGTCTGCTGCTTGAAGCAGAAACACTCGATCTTCTTGAAGAACTCGGTTGCCTGCTTGGGCGCGTAACTCGGGATGGCCTGCGCCTCTACCGTGCGCCCCTCCTTGTTCACCACCTCGTAGACGATCTGGCTGATCTCGCCCGGATGGACTTCCATGCTGTTCTTGACCGGGCGGAAGCGGAACGGCCCCTGGCTGTTCGAATCGAACTCCACCGTGATCGTGCGTGACGTGTCGACCTGCGAATTGCGCAGCGCACCGCCATCCTCGTCGCGGGTGTTCAGCACGTTGATGTTGGTGAGTTCGCAGATCTTCTTGTACAGCGGCACCATCGCGTAGCCAAAGCCGAACATGATCACGACCACCACGGCCAGCTTGCCGAGCATGGCGCGATTCAGGCCACGTTCGATGGTCCGATCGTCTTGACGGTCTTGGGCCGGCATCTGGCTCATATGTGGTCTTGGCTCAGCAAGGGACGGATCGCGCGTTCGTCACCGATTCGGCTAACCGCCGAACACCACGCGCTTGAAAATCACACCCAGAAAGAAAACCAACGCAATGGTGGCAAGAATGAACGCGAGCCGGCGGTTGTTGGCACGTTGCTCGGGCGTCGGGCTTTTTTCTGGATTCGACATCGTTGTCTGGAAGGTTGCAGGGTCGGGGGCCGGCACAGACCGGCCCCGCGACGCCGGCATTAATGCACGTGCGGCGGTTCTTCAAAGGTGTGGAACGGCGCCGGCGACGGCACAGTCCACTCCAGGCCTTCCGCGCCCTCCCACGGCTTGTCGGCGGCCTTCTCGCCACCGCGGTACGACGGCAGCACCACGAAGAAGAAGAAGTACACCTGCATCAGGCCGAAGCCCAGTGCGCCGATCGACGCGACTGCGTTGAAGTCGGCGAACTGCTGCGGGTAGTCCGCATAGCGACGCGGCATGCCGGCCAGGCCCAGGAAGTGCATCGGGAAGAACGTGAGGTTGAAGGTGATCATCGAACCCCAGAAGTGGATCTTGCCGCGCGTCTCGTTGTACATGTAGCCCGACCACTTCGGACCCCAGTAGTAGAAGCCCGCGAACAGCGCGAACAGCGAACCGGCCACCAGCACATAGTGGAAGTGCGCCACCACGTAGTAGGTGTCCTGCAGCTGAATGTCGATCGGGGCCACGGCCAGGATCAGGCCCGTGAGACCGCCAATCGAGAACACGAAGATGAAGCCCAGGGCGAACAGCATCGGCGTCTCGAACGTCATCGAGCCGCGCCACATCGTGGCCACCCAGTTGAACACCTTCACGCCGGTCGGCACCGCAATCAGCATCGTCGCGTACATGAAGAACAGCTGGCCGGTGACAGGCATACCAGTCGTGAACATGTGGTGTGCCCACACGATGAACGACAGGATGGCGATCGAGGCCGTCGCGTACACCATCGAGCTGTAGCCGAACAGCGGCTTGCGCGCGAAGGCCGGCACGATCTGGCTGATGATGCCGAACGCCGGCAAGATCATGATGTACACCTCGGGGTGCCCGAAGAACCAGAAGATGTGCTGGTACATCACCGGGTCACCACCGCCGGCTGCCGAGAAGAAGCTCGTGCCGAAGTGGCGGTCGGTCAGCACCATGGTGATCGCACCTGCCAGCACCGGCATCACAGCGATCAGCAGGTAGGCCGTGATCAGCCACGTCCAGCAGAACATCGGCATCTTCATCAGCGTCATGCCGGGGGCGCGCATGTTGAGGATGGTCACGATGATGTTGATCGAGCCCATGATCGACGAGGCACCCATGATGTGCACCGCGAAGATCGCCATGTCCATGCCCGGGCCCATCTGTACCGACAGCGGCGCGTAGAGCGTCCAGCCGGCGGCCGTGGCACCACCCGGCGCGAAGAACGAGCCCACCAGCAGGATGGCTGCAGGCGGCAGCAACCAGAAGCTGAAGTTGTTCATCCGCGCGAAGGCCATGTCGGAGGCACCGACCTGCAGCGGGATCATCCAGTTCGCAAAGCCCACGAAGGCCGGCATGATCGCGCCGAACACCATGATCAGGCCGTGCATCGTGGTGAACTGGTTGAACAGTTCCGGATGGAAGAACTGCAGGCCCGGCTCAAACAGCTCAAGGCGGATCAGCAGTGCCAGCGTGCCGCCCGAGAGCAGCATCGCGAAGGAGAACAGCAGGTACAGCGTACCGATGTCCTTGTGGTTGGTCGCGAACAGCCAACGGCGCCAGCCGTGCGGATGGTCGTGCGCGTGGTCGTCTCCATGACCGTGCGCGTGATCTTGCGGGTGCGTAACAGCGGTGCTCATCGAAGAACTCCTTGGATTCGTTTCCTTACGCAGACGATCGGCAGACGATCAATCAGCTAGCGCTGCGGTCTTTCGCCGCATTCACTTGTTGGGTGGCCACCTTGCCGGCGGGGTCAGCAGCGGCAGTCTTGGCGCCGCCGCCTTCGGGCATCTTGCCGCCGCGTGCGTCCTTCACTTGCGACGGTTGCAGCAGGTCACCAGTATGGTTGCCCCAGTTGTTTCGCTCGTACGTGATGACGGAGGCGATTTCCACATCGTTGAGCGCCGAGGCCCAAGGCGGCATTGCTGCCTTGCCGTGCAGCACGATGTCCACGTGCCCGGCCAGCGGGCCGTTGGCGATCTTCGAGCCGTCCAGTGCGGGGAACGGACCACCGCCCTTGCCGTTCGGCTGGTGGCAGACCGCGCAGTTGGCGGTGTAGACCTTCTCGCCGCGCGTCTTCAGCTCATCCAGCGTGTAGACCTTGTTCGGATCATCAGCCTTGGCGGCCATTTCCTTCTTCTTGCCGTCGACCCACTTGGTGTAGTCGGCGTCGGACACGACGCGCACGACGATCGGCATGAAGGCGTGTTCCTTGCCGCACAGCTCGGCGCACTGGCCGCGGTAAACGCCGACCTTCTCGGCCTTGAACCACGTGTCGCGCACGAAGCCCGGAATCGCATCCTGCTTCACGCCGAATGCCGGGATCATCCACGAGTGGATCACGTCGTTGGCGGTGGTGACGATGCGCACCTTGCGGTTGACCGGCACCACGACCTCGTTGTCCACCTCGATCAGGTACGTGGTGCTCTTGGGCGCCTGGTTGTTGATCTGCTCGCGCGGCGTGGTGAGCGTGGAGAGGAACGAAATGCCCTCGCCTTCGCCCTTCAGATAGTCGTAACCCCACTTCCACTGGTAACCGGTGGCCTTGATGGTGAGGTCAGAATTGGTGGTGTCCTTCATCGCGACCACGGCCTTGGTGGCCGGCAGCGCCATCCCGATCACGATCAGGAACGGCACGATGGTCCAGATGATTTCGACGGTGGTGCTTTCGTGGAACGTCGCCGGCTTGTGGCCCAGCGATTTGCGGTGCTTGAAAATGGAGTAGAACATCACCCCGAACACACCGATGAAGATCACGATACAGATGATCAGCATCATGTAGTGCAGCCAATGGATCTCGGCAGCGATCTTGGTGACCGGGGGCGCGAGATTGAGCTGCATCACTGCGGGGCCGCCTGGCATGTCTTCCACTGCCAGAGCCGTTTGACCGAAGGCGAGGAGTGAGCCTGCCGCCAGCAAACTTGCCAATGTCTTATTCAACATTTTCATTTTTTATCTACCCAATTTACAGATTCCACTCTGCCCCGGTGCGCGGCTCATGAGACCTGGGTTGGTTGCCCCTGTCCCAAACACCGGGAAAGCTCGTTCGCAAGCCTGCGCCGCCCAGCCGGATCGAGAAATCGACCGATCCGCACGACACGTCCACCGGAATGCAACGCAATCAGCTCCCGAAGGGGCTCACTTTGCGGCATACCTGGGTCAACGCGCACCCACTGCGGATTGAGCACATGACGCACCTGCTGGTTGACGCTCACCTGTTCGATCACCAGCGCGCCGTCTTCCAGCCAGACATGCTCGTAATCAGAGGCGTGGCGGGCATAGTACAGCAACGCCCAACCGAGAATCGCGACCTCCAGCCCCGAGAAAGGCAACACCAACCACGCACCTTGCCACGCAAAGAACGAAGCGATCGCGAACGAGAGGATGACAATCGAGAGGTAGAACCAGCCGACCTGGCGGGGTGAAAGCGAGCAGTTTCGCTTCATGAGCCAGTTCTTGCGCGGCGATTCCGGAACGGTGGAGGCGCCACATGCTGGCTGGAGCGCCGTATCAACGCATACATTTGCAATGTCGTGCATTGAACCACTCCTGCCTCGGATGCATACCCGATCGGTTCGCCCGTGGCAACAAACGGGATAGGCCTTAGGGGGGACTGCTGCGACAAACCGGCACAGTATATGGTCCCAATTGACCCCAAACAAGGTAAAGCGCCTTTATGCAAGTCCCGGCTTGACAAGCGGCTATCAATACCGTTCCCGCATCAAGAACCGCCTCAGGCGCGCGGTTTGCGGCCGATCTGATCGACTGGGATCATCGCCCGCCCCTCATCATCCAGCGCCTGCCGACGCGTGGGCGCCAGCTTCCAGGCATGGCCGTAGACGACCTCGAAGGTGAGTGGAATCAGGCCCTCGGGATTGCGCTGGGCGTCAAGCGCATCGAATAGCCGTTGGCGCCAGCGCGGCGTGTGCAGGCCTGCGCCGGCCAAGTTGCGGCCGCTTTCATCCATGAGGCCGGCCATGCCACCCAGCAGATGCACGTCGGCCAGCAACGCCTGCGGCGTCTCGTAGGTGATGGTGATCTGCTCCATGTCCATTACGGGCGTGGACCAGCGGCTATGCACCAGCATGTCGCCAATGTCGTGCATGTCGACAAAGCGCAGGGTGTGCACGCCCGCGTCGATACCAGCCAGCGCGCTGCGCAGCTCGCGCAGGGTGTCCGGACCGAACAGGCTGAACATCAGCAGACCGCCTTCCGTGGTGATGCGGTGCCATTCCGGAAAGATCGCGTGCGGGGATGGGTCCCAGTGCAGCGCCAAGTTGGACCACAGCAGGTCGAACGACGCATCTGCAAATGGCAGGGCGCGGAAGTCCGCCTGAGCGAAATCGAAGACGGGACGCTTCTTCAGCAGCCGGCCAAGCCAGCCTGTATCCGTGCGTTGCGGATCAAGCTGCGTCGCCCGCGCCAGCATGGCGGATGACCAGTCCACGCCGCAGATCTGTGCATCCGGGTACTGTGCGCGCAGCACCGCCAAGCCTTGACCCAGGCCACAGCCCAGGTCCAGCGCACGCGACGGCGTCAGCTTGATGTACGACAACCGGTCCTGCATTCGGGCCCCGACCTCGCGCAGCAAGAAGTCCACGTCGGCAAAACGCGCGGCGCGGCGATCGAAAGCGCGCCGCAAGGCGGCAGGATGGGCGAGAACGGGATCGGACATCGACAAATCGAGGCTGGAACTGCGGTCAGCAAGTATACCGGCGGGATGTTTCAGGCGCCGTCTGATGGCGCATTGGCCGCAAATCGGCTGGGATGGTGGCTTTTGGCTGCTATGTCCCCAACCCTGTTGCGCCAATGGTTTCATGCCGGCCTGCGGCACCTGCTGCCGTGCGCCTGCGCGCTGTGCGGCGCAGTCCAGCGTGAACTGGTCTGCGCGGGCTGCATGGGCGATCTGGCGCCGCAACTGCACCGGCGGCGCTGCATCCAATGCGCGATCGCACTGGACGCCCGGCACATCGCCCGGCATTGCCCCGCCTGCCTAGCCGGCATGCCGGACTTTGATGCCACCGTCGTCATTGCGGACTACGGCTGGCCGCTCGATCACCTCGTCACCGGATTGAAGTTTCGGGCGCAGTTGCCGCTCGCGGCGTGGCTGGCCGACCGTTTAAGGGATGCGCTGACTGCCGCGCCGGGCGGCTTGCCGGATCTGCTGTTGCCAGTGCCGCTATCGGCAGCCCGCCTGCGCTCGCGCGGCTACAACCAGGCTTGGGAGATCACCCGGCGGCTGGGCGGGCAACTCGCCATTCCCGCCAAGGCAGATGGGCTGCGTCGCGTGCGCGACAACCCCGCCCAAGCCTCGCTCGACCGCGCCGAGCGCCTGACCAACCTGCATGGCGCCTTCGAGGTGACGGACGCGGGCAGCATTGCGGGGCGTCACATCGGCGTTATCGACGACGTGATGACCACCGGCGCCACCCTCGGCGAGATTGCCACCCGGCTCAAACGCGCAGGCGCCACGCGTGTCACCAATGTGGTTGCCTTGCGTACGCCCTAGTTACATGCTTATGCGACATTGTGTCGCGGCCAGAGTCTGGCACTGTGGCGGGGTGACAACCCTCGTCAATCTAGATAAGCTCGCCGCCGAAATTTCCTTGGCCAGCCATCATGTTCAACGTCGTCCTCGTCGAGCCCGAAATCCCGCCCAACACGGGCAATGTGATCCGCCTGTGCGCCAACACAGGCGCGCAGCTGCATCTGATCGAACCGCTAGGGTTTCCGCTGGAAGACGCCCGCATGCGCCGCGCCGGCCTCGACTATCACGAATACGCGACCATGCGCGTGCATGCTGATTGGGAAGCCTTTCTACGGGATGCACAGCCTGATCCGGCGCGCATGTTCGCGCTCACCACGCGGGGCTCCACGCCGTTTGCCAGCATGGCCTTCCAGCCGGGTGACTGGTTCGTGTTTGGATCGGAAACGCGCGGGCTGTCTGAAGAACGCCGCGCGTGGTTTCCCACCTCGCAGCGCATCCGCCTGCCGATGCGGCCCGACAACCGCAGCTTGAATCTATCGAACACCGTGGCGGTGGTGGTGTTCGAAGCGTGGCGGCAGAACGGCTTTGAAGGCGGCGCCTGAGCGCCAGCCTTCCATCAGGATCAGCGCGCCGATTCGGATTTCGCGTCGCGCTGTAGCAGACGATCCACTGCGCGTGCAGGCGCAAGCCCCTCGAACAGGACTTCGCACACCGTAAAGGTGATCGGCATGTCGACGCCTTTGGCGCGCGCCAACGCGGCGACAGCCCGTGCGCAACGCACGCCCTCGGCGACGTGGCCAAGGCTGTGCAGGATGTCGTCAAGCGTGCGGCCCTGTGCGAGCTGCATGCCGACGGTGCGATTGCGTGACAGATCCCCCGTGGCGGTGAGCAGCAAATCGCCCATGCCGGTCAGGCCCATGAAGGTTTCCGGACGGCCACCCAGTGCGATGCCTAGGCGCGTCATCTCCGCCAGACCACGCGTGACCAGCGCAGCCCGCGCATTCAAGCCCAGACCCAGACCATCTGCCGTACCGGTCGCAATGGCAAGCACGTTCTTCACCGCACCGCCCACCTCTACACCGACGAGGTCATCGCTCGCATACACACGCATCGCGTGATGGTGAAAACCGCGTTGCGTGAGCTTGCCCAGCGCGGCGCTGGTGGACGCCACCGTCATCGCGCACGGCAAACCTTGTGCGACCTCCTTGGCAAAGCTCGGTCCGGACAGCACGCCCGTCACCAGATCCGTGCGACCGGTCTGCGCCAACACCTCGGCCACGATGGCGTGCGGCAATGCGCTGGTCTGCGGGTCGAACCCCTTGCACAGCCAGATCACGTTACGCACACCACCGTGCGCGGCAACCGCTCGGGTCAGGTCCGCCAGCCCGGCAACAGGCGAGGCGATGACGGCCAATGCATCCTCGCCAGCAGCGTGATCCAGCGCAGCATGCAGGTCCGCATCGAAGCGCAGCGACGCCTGCAGCGTGATGCCCGGCAGATACGGTTCGTTGATGTGCGTGGCGGCCATCTGCGTGACGAGGCTGGCATCACGCCCCCACAGCACGACATCGTGCGATTGCGCGGCATGGCTGGCCAGGGCAGTGCCCCAGGCGCCGGCACCCAGAACGGAAATTCGCATGCGCGTGTGCATGTTCAAAATTCGGATCGATCAGGCAAAAGGTCGAGCAAAAGAAAAAGCCCGCGCGAGCGTAGGCCGGCGCGGGCTACTGGCGCGGTGCGCCTCTTATTTAGTGGGTGGCCTTCGAGCCGTCCGGCATCACCAGACCGCTGTTGCCGCCGGCAGCTTGAGCTTGCTCCATGGCGGCAGCCAGGCGCTGCTCGTACAGGGCCTGGAAGTTGATTTCCGCCAGGTGGATCGGCTGGAAGCCAGCACGGCCGATGGTGTCGGCAATGTTCGAGCGCAGGTACGGGTACACGATGGTCGGGCAGGCGATGCCCAGCAGCGGGTCCATCTGCTCGTCCGGCACGTTGCGGATGTCGAAGATGCCGGCTTGCTTGGCTTCCACCAGGAAGGCCACCTTCTCTTGCACCTTGGTCGTGACCGTACCGATCACCACCACTTCAAACACGCCTTCGGCCAGTTGCGAGGCGGACACGTCCACCTGCACTTCCACGGACGGCTGTTCCTGTTCCAGGAAGATGTGCGGCGAGTTCGGTTGCTCCAGCGACAGGTCCTTCAGGTAGACGCGCTGAATGTTGAAGAACGGCTGGCCATCCTGGCCCGGTTGCTGCTGTTGCTGGTCGCTCATGACTCGCCTTCAGATAGATGTATGGTCAGTGCGCGGCGGGGATGTGTCCCACGCGCAAGACGCGTATGGTACATGACGCAATCGTGCCCACCATGAGAGCAGGCCTAAATGTGCAACGCCCGGTCAAAGCCGGGCGTTTTGGTGTGGCGCTCAGGCCGCCAGCAGTGGCACCAGCCCGCCTTCGCGGTCCAGCGCAGAGAGATCATCGAAGCCGCCAATGTGGCGATCGTCGATGTAGATCTGCGGCACGGTGCGACGGTTCGTGCGCGTCATCATCTCTTCGCGTTTGCCGGGTTCGCGGTCGATCAGGATCTTTTCGATCTGCTCGACGCCGCGCTGCTTCAGGAGTCGTTCCGCTGCCACGCAATAGGGGCAGACGGTGGTGCTGTACATAACCACGTGCGCCATAACTTCAAAACCTCGTTTCTTTATTTGACGACCGGAAGGCCTGCCTGCTGCCACGCGGCCAATCCGCCCTCGAGCGAATAGACCTCACTGTAACCGGCCTGCTTCAAGACTGCTTGCGCCTTCCCAGCGCGCTGGCCGGTCTGGCATACGAGGATGATGGGGGTCTCTTTGTTCTTTGCAAGGCCGGCGGCCTTGCCTTCGAGCTCGCCGAGCGGCGCATGCTTGGCTTGTGGCAGATGCCCTGCGGCGTATTCAGCACTCTCGCGCACATCCACCACGACTGCGTTGCGGCGATTGATAAGCTGGGTGGCAACCGAAGCACCCACCTGGGCACCGCCGCCACCAGCAAGGCGGCGCTGGATGGGCCCCCAGATCAGTAGCAGACCCGAAACGATGGCGACAGCAAGCAGGGCGAGGTTGTTGTAATCGGCGAAGAACTTCACGGTATGGGTTTCCTGGATGGATCGGGCGGGCTCATCCGAACGGGTCGGGTGCGCACGGGGGTGGCTCTATTCGGGCGGCATTATAAAATAGTCGGTTTCGGCGGCCGCACGATGACGTCACGACGCATCGCCGCAGGTCCGCGCGCAGGTTTTCTCACTTCTCATCATGGCAGTCATGCATAAGCTCGTTCTCATCCGGCACGGCGAATCGACGTGGAATCTGGAGAATCGTTTCACCGGCTGGGTCGACGTCGACCTGACCGAGACCGGTGTCAAACAAGCCCGCCAAGGCGGCAAACTGCTGCGCGAAGCCGGCTTCACCTTCGATCTGGCCTATACCTCGGTGCTCAAGCGCGCGATCCGCACGCTGTGGCATGTGCAGGATGAAATGGACCTGATGTGGATTCCGACCCGCAACGAGTGGCGCCTGAACGAGCGCCACTACGGCGCGCTGTCGGGCCTCAACAAAGGCGAAACCGCTGCCAAGTTCGGCGATGAGCAGGTCCTGGTCTGGCGCCGCAGCTACGACACCCCGCCGCCCGCCCTGGAGCCCGGTGCCGAGAACGACGCCTTCGGCAACCCGCGCTACGCGGGCCTGTCGCGCGAGCAAGTGCCCCTGACCGAGTGCCTGAAGGACACCGTCGCGCGCGTGCTGCCGCTGTGGGAGGAGTCGATCGCCCCGGCCATCAAGAGCGGCCAGCGCGTGGTGATCGCCGCGCACGGCAACAGCATCCGCGCGCTGGTGAAGTACCTCGATGGCATTTCGGACGCTGACATCGTCGGCCTGAACATTCCCAATGGCACGCCGCTGGTGTATGAGCTGGACGCCAACCTCAAGCCAATCCGCCACTATTATCTGGGCGACCAGGAAGCGATTGCCGCATCCCTCGCGGCGGTGGCCAGCCAGGGTAAGTCGAAATAAACCGTAACGAGGCGTTTGGCACTCCAACGCCTTTATACTGTCGAAGCCTGTAGCCCGGGATGTGCGCGAGCCACCCCGGGCCATGTTTATCTACTGTTCCCACGTCCACGCTCGACACATGCGAACTTCGCTCAAGAACATCAGCTTGATCGCCATCGGCCTCGTCACCGGGGTTCTGGCGACGCTCCAGCTCTCCGCCACCGCGCAGAACGCGACGGTTGGGCCGCTCCCGCTGGAAAAGCTCAGGCTCATGGCCGATATCTTTGGCCAGATCAAGCGCGAATACGTCGAGCCCGTGGACGACGACAAACTGCTGACCGAAGCCATCAAGGGCATGGTCTCCAGCCTTGACCCGCATTCGGCGTACCTCGACAAGAAGGACTTCCAGGAACTCCAGGAAGGCACCCAGGGCCGTTTTGCCGGCTTGGGCATCGAGATTTCGCAGGAAGAAGGCCTGGTCAAGGTCATCAACCCGATTGAAGACACCCCCGCCTTCCGCGCCGGCGTGCAGCCGGGCGACCTGATCACCCGCATCGACGACAAGCCCGTGCGCGGCATGCCGCTGGAGCAAGCCGTCAAGCGCATGCGCGGCGCACCGGGCACCAAGGTCACGCTGACCATCTATCGCAAGAAGGAAGAGCGCACCTTCCCGCTCACGATCACCCGCGCCGAAATCCAGGTGCAGTCGGTCAAGGCCAAGCTGCTGGACAACGGCATCGCCTGGGTGCGCATCACCAGCTTCCAGGAACGCACGGTGCCGGACCTGGCCAAGAAGCTCAATGACCTGGCAAAACAGGACGGCCACCTTAAGGGCCTGATCCTGGATCTGCGTAACAACGGCGGCGGCGTGCTGCAAGCCGCTGTGGGCGTGTCGGCCGCGTTCCTGCCGCCGGATGTGACCGTGGTCTCGACCAACGGCCAGGTGCCGGATGCCAAGCGCACGTACAAGGCGAGCTTCGCCAACTACCGCCTGAGCAACCTCGACGCCGATCCGCTGGCGGGTCTGGACCCCGAGTTCAAGACGGTGCCGATCATCGTGCTAACCAACGCCTACACAGCATCGGCGTCGGAAATCGTAGCCGGCGCACTGCAGGATCACCACCGCGCCAAGACGATGGGCAAGACGACTTTCGGCAAGGGCTCGGTGCAGACGGTGCGTCCGCTGTCGAACGACACCGGCATCAAGCTGACCATCGCGTACTACTACACGCCGTCGGGTAAGTCGATCCAGGCCTGGGGCGTGCGCCCGGACATCCCGGTCGACCAGAACCCGGATGGCGACCCGGACGACGCGCTGATCACCCGCGAGATCGACACCGAGCGCCACCTGCATAACAAGCAGGAGTCGGAAGAAAGCGAGATGACCGAGCGCGAAAAGCGCCGCGTTGAAGAGCTCCGCCGCCTGGAAGAAGAAAACGCGAAGAAGACGCCCGAGCAGCGCGAAAAGGAGCGCAACAAGAAGCCGATCGAGTTCGGTTCTGCCGACGACTTCATGCTGCAACAGGCCATCAACGAGTTGCGTGGCCAGCCGGTCAAGCGTTCGAAGTCGGTGCTGGAAGCCGTGGCGACCTCGGACAAGCCGGCCAAGTCACCAGCCGCTAAGGACAGCAGCGATGCCAAGCCCAAGGCCAAACCGGCGGCACCGAAGCCCAACGTCCCAGCCAGCGGCGTAATCCCGGCCCCGGAGCCGAGCGGCGCCCGTTAAGACACCGGCCGGCAAACACTGGCAAACTTATGAGGCCGTGCATTGCACGGCCTTTTTCATTGCACTGCCATGAACGACGATCAACTGCTGCGCTACTCCCGCCATATCCTGCTCGACGAGATCGGCATCGAAGGGCAGACGCGCCTGCTTGAAGCGCATGCGCTCGTCATCGGCGCGGGCGGTTTGGGTGCAGCGGCTCTGCCCTACCTGGCAGCCGCAGGCGTAGGTACGCTCACCATCGTCGATGACGACACAGTCGACCTGACCAACCTGCAGCGCCAGATCATTCACACCACCGAGTCGGTCGACCAACCGAAAGTGGCATCGGCACAAGCCGCCATCGCGCGACTGAACCCCGGCGTGCAGGTCCATGCCGTGCAGCGCCGGTTGGATGCGGACAGCATCGGCGCGCTACTTGATGGGTCCAATTCGGGCGTGAACGTGGTGCTCGACTGCTCCGACAACTTCGCCACCCGCCAGGCGGCTAACCTTGCCTGCGTGCATGCAGGCGTACCGCTGGTGTCGGGCGCAGCCATCCGGTTCGATGGGCAGATCAGCGTGTTTGACAGCCGCGCCGGCGGCCCCTGCTACGCGTGCCTGTTCCCGCCCGACGAGCCCGCACCGGATGTGGCATGCGCAACGATGGGGGTGTTCTCGCCGCTGGTCGGCATGGTGGGCACCGTGCAGGCCGCCGAGGCGCTCAAGTTGATCGCCGGAATCGGCCGCTCGCTTGCCGGGCGCCTGCTGATGCTCGACGGCCTGTCGATGGAATGGACGACGATGCGCGTAACGCGTCAGGCGTCGTGCCCGGTCTGTGGTGGCGCGCACTAGCCCGAGTCCACGGAACGCTGACAACAAAAAAGGAGGCCAAGGCCTCCTTTCTTTTTGCCGATCGACGAGGATCACTCGCTGTCCGCTTCCATCTGCGACTGCAGGAAGTTCTGGATGCCGATCTTGTCGATCAGCTCCAGCTGCGTCTCCAGCCAGTCAATGTGCTCTTCGGTGTCGTCCAGGATGTCGACGAAGATTTGGCGGCTGACGTAGTCCTTGACCGACTCGCAGTACGCAATGGCTTCGACCACCGTGGTGTGCGCGGCCTTCTCCAGCTTCAGGTCGCACTCGAGCATTTCCGGAGTGTTCTCGCCGATCATCAGCTTGCCGAGGTCCTGCAAGTTCGGCAGGCCTTCGAGCATCAGGATGCGCTCGATCAGGCGATCGGCGTGCTTCATCTCGCCGATGGACTCTTTGTATTCGTGGTCGCCGATGCGCTTGAGCCCCCAGTGGCCGTACATGCGCGCATGGAGGAAGTACTGATTGATGGCGGTCAGCTCGTTCTTGAGCTGGGCGTTCAGATATTGGATGACCTTCTTATCGCCTTTCATTCTTGGGGCTCCAGCAAAGTGCAACTGCGGTGATGGACGCACGTACGCGTCCGTTCAAGGCGAGCCCTGTGCTGACCCAAGCAACAAATGCCACCGAGGCTATGCAGCCCAGGTGGCAGATCGCGGCGAATCAAGACAAACGAGAATCGGGAAAACCGGGGGTCAGGCAGCCAACGCACTGGCCGAAATGGCTTGATCGTTGGCGACGGGCTCGTCGCGACGCTCGATTATGGCATGCGCACTTGCACGGCCCAACACCTGATCAACGGGAATGCAGCTCACCGCTTCGGCGAGTACCTGCTTGGCGCAGTCCCGGCATTGTCCACAGCAGGTGCCGACGCCCAGCGTCTCGGCGAGTTCGTCCATTGTCGACACACCCAGACGGGCGGCGCCATGGATTTCGCGATCGGTCACTTGGTTGCAGATGCAGACGTACACGGGATTCCTCCGCAGCGCTCAAAACGCGCTGTGAAACCAGAATAACAGAGAATGGTAATGAGAACAATTCTTGTTCTACCCCATTCGATCGACAGGGATATGCGGGTGCGCGCGAGCCGTCTTTTCACGGAAAGACGTGCAATTTCAATCACTTAGCGGAGAGATTTCCCTGAAACGGGCGATGCGCCGACACGACAGTCGTGCGGGGCCGGCGCTTAAAGATTCAGCAGGTCAGGCACGCGCCAGCGCGCCCAATGCATCCTGGATTTCGGTGGGTTCACAGGTGTGCAGCAGGCGGTCGGCCTCGCGCATCAGACGCGGACGGTCCGAGCGCAGGATCTGCTGCTTCACGCTGAGCAACTGCGATGGATGCATCGAGAACTCGGTGAGCCCCATGCCGAGCAGCAGGCGCGTCATTGTCGAATCGCCTGCCATCTCACCGCACACGGACACCGGCTTGCCGGCCTGATGCCCTTCGCGGATGGTGCGCGCGATCAATTGCAGCACCGCCGGATGCAGCGGGTCGTACAGATGTGCGACCGCATTGTCGGCGCGATCGATGGCCAGCGTGTACTGGATCAGGTCGTTCGTGCCGATCGAGAGAAAATCCATGCGGCGCAGGAACACCGGCAGGATCAGTACGGCGGCCGGAATTTCGATCATGGCGCCGACCTTGACGGTCGGGTCGTAGGCCAGGCCATCGGCGTCAAGCGAGGCCTTGGCGCGCGTGAGCAGATCCAGCGTCTGGTCGATCTCGCGGGCATGCGCGAGCATCGGTACGAGAATCTTCACTGGCCCGAAGGCTGACGCCCGCAGCAGCGCGCGCAATTGCGTCAGGAACATCGCCGGCTCCGACAGCGACCAGCGAATCGCGCGCAAGCCTAGCGCCGGGTTGGGCGCGGTCTCGAACACGTCGTCGCGGATGTCGAGCGGCTTGTCGGCGCCGATGTCGATCGTGCGAATCGTCACCGGCAAGCCCTGCATCGACTCGACCGCCGTGCGGTACGCGCGGAACTGCTCTTCCTCATCGGGCAGCGCACCGCGCCGATTCATGAAGAGGAATTCTGAGCGGAACAGCCCCACGCCCACGGCGCCGGCCTTCACGGCGGCAGCCGCATCCTCCGGCATCTCGATGTTGGCGAGCAAGTCGATCTGCGTACCGTCGAGGGTGACGGTGGGCGTATGGCGCAAGCGCTCGAGACGCTTCTTCTGCAGTTCGCCCTCGCTGCGGCGGTGGCGGTATTCCTCGAGGATGACGTCGCTCGGATCAACGATGACGATGCCGTTGTCGCCGTCAATGACGATGACGTCGTCCTGGCGGATCAGCGCGCTGGCATTGTGCACGCCCACTGCCGCTGGAATGTCCAGGCTGCGCGCGACGATGGCGGTGTGCGAAGTCCGGCCGCCCAGATCAGTGACAAAGCCGGCAAAGGTCTGACCGCGAAACTGCAACATATCGGCCGGGGCAATGTCGTGTGCGACGACAATCATGCCGGCATCCGGATCGCAACCGACCGCCACGGGCGCAGGCGCCAATGCGGGCGCACCGGCCAGCGCCTTCAGGATGCGCTCCACCACCTGTTCGATGTCGGCCTTGCGCTCGCGCAGGTACTCGTCTTCGATCTCGCCAAACTGGCGGATCAGTTCTTCAAGCTGCGTGGTCAGCGCCCACTCGGCGTTGTAGCGGCGAGTGCGGATCAGTGTCTCGGGCACCTGCGAAAGCAGTGCGTCATCGAGAATCATCGTGTGCACATCGAGAAAGGCGCCCATCTCCTCCGGTGCATCGGCAGGCAGATCGCGCTTGAGCGTGACCAGCTCGCCGCGCACAGCAGCCCGGGCGCAGCGCAGGCGCTCGACCTCGGCATCCAGCTTGTCTTCGTCGACGAGGTAGTGCGACACATCCAGTGCCGCGCGCGCCAGCATGTGCGCACGGCCGATGGCGATGCCGCGCGAAACCGGGATGCCGTGCAGGGTGAATGGCATAGAGACGCTGGCCGAGAACTGCGTTGTGTTGTGGGTTACTCGCCTTCGCCGAAGCGGTCGTTGATGAGTCCGACCAGCCCGTCCATGGCAGCCTGCTCGTCAGGACCTTCGATCTCCAGCGTGACGGTGGAGCCGATGCCTGCTGCCAGCATCATCACACCCATGATGCTCTTGGCGTCGACCTGACGGCCGTTGCGCGACATCTTGATCTGGCTGTCGAACTTGCTGGCGAGCTGCGTGAGTTTGGCGGAAGCGCGGGCATGCAGCCCGAGCTTATTGATGATGGTGATATCCCTCTGCAGCATATTTGTCCGGATGGTTGGCAACCTGGTTCTGAACGGCTGTCGAGCCGACCTGCAATACGCCTTGCGCGCCGCCGGCCAGTGCCTTGGCAGCAAGTTGTTCGAGTTTTTCGGTGCGATAGCAGATGGCGCGCACCAGCATCGGGAGGTTCACGCCGGCCAGCACGCGCACGCGGCCTGGCTCAGCCAGGCGCGAAGCGATGTTGGCGGGGGTGGCCCCAAAGATGTCGGTCAGCACCAGCGCGCCGTTGTCCTCGATCAGCTCTGCGAGTTTGGCGCGCGCCTGATCCAGCACGGCGGCCGGCTCGGCGTCGGGCAGGACGTCGATTGCACCCAGCCGTTCGGGCTGACCGCAATACACGTGTGCAGCACAATCGCGCAGTGCGCTGGCCAACGGCGCATGAGCGATGATCAGAATCCCTGCCATGATCGAAAAGCGAATCGGTGTGACCTCGATTGTATCAGGGCCATTTGGGGCGATTGCGCTCAGTGTGCGGAATTCCCCCGAGCGGAGGACACTCGCCAGAGGGGCTAGGCCACCTTCCTAGAGCGATTTCCGGCCAGCCCCACCTAACCCCGCGCCGGGCGACTTGCCCGCAGCCCGCTCGAGCGCGTCGATGAACATGCCGGCCACGTTGAAGCCGGTCTGCTGGGTGATTTCCTGGAAGCACGTCGGGCTGGTAACGTTGACCTCGGTCAGGTAGTCCCCGATCACGTCGAGGCCAACCAGCAGCAGGCCACGCTGCCACAGCACCGGCGCAAGTGCATGTGCAATCACTTGATCACGCTCGGACAAGGGTTGCGCACGGCCCGTGCCGCCAGCGGCCAAGTTGCCGCGCACTTCGCCAGCCATCGGAATGCGCGCCAGCGAATGCGGCACCGGCGAACCGCCGATCAGCAAAATACGCTTGTCGCCCTCGCGGATGGCGGGGATGTACTGCTGGGCCATGATCGTGCGCGCGCCGTTGTCGGTGAGCGTTTCGATCACGGCACCGAGGTTCATGCCATCCGGCCCCACGCGGAAGATACCGGCGCCGCCCATGCCGTCGAGCGGCTTGAAAATGACGTCGCCCTGCTCGGCGTGGAAATCTCGCAGGCGCTTGGCATCGCGCGTCACGATGGTCGGCACAGTGAACTCGCGGAACTGCGCAATCGCCAGCTTCTCGGAGTGGTCACGAATCGCCTGCGGCTTGTTGAACACGCGTGCGCCCTGGCGTTCGGCAATCTCCAGCAGCCACGTGCTGGTGACGTATTCCATGTCGAATGGCGGATCCTTGCGCATCAGCACGGCGTCAAAGCCGGTGAGCGGCAGCAGACGCGCATCGCCTGCGCGGTACCACTCCTGCCCGTCTTCTTCATTGCCGGTCAGGGCGATGGGCGTGGCAACGGTTTCGACCACGTTGCCCGACAGCGTGAGTTGCGACTGTAGGCACGTGTAGATGGCGTAGCCGCGTGCCGTCGCCTCGCGCATCATCGCGAAGGTGGAATCCTTGTAGATCTTGAACGTCGACAGTGGATCGACGATGAACAGGATGCGCATGGCGGCTCCCTCAACAGCGTGTACTTAGATCAGCGGGTTCGGGTCGGTCTTCTCGAGTTCGAGCGACGCGGCCAGCAACGCCAGACGGGCCACGACGCCATACATGTAGAAGCGGTTCGGCTCGCCGGCGCCCGGCTTGGCGTGGCTGTCCGGCAGCGAATTCGACGCAAACGGCAACGGCACGAAATGCATGCCCGGCGCATTCAGATTTTCGTCCACGCCGCGACCCGTGTGAACCCGGTAGAAACCACCCACCACATAGCGGTCGATCATATAGACGACGGGTTCGGCCACGGCCTCGTTGATCTTCTCGAAGGTGTGCACGCCTTCCTGCACGATCACCTCGGAGACCTCCAGGCCTTCCTTCACCACGCTCATCTTGTTGCGCTCCTTCCGGTTGAGGCCCTTGACCTCGGAAGGATCACGCACGGTCATCACGCCCATGCCGTAGGTGCCAGCGTCGGCCTTGACCACCACGTATGGGGTCTCGGTCACGCCGTATTCCTTGTACTTCTTAGCGGTCTTCTTGAGCACCGTCTCGACCGCGTGGGCCAGCTCTTCCTCGCCGGCGCGCTCGTGAAAGTCCAGGCCGCTGCACTTGGTGAAGTACGGGTTGACCATCCACGGGTCAATGTCGATCAGCTTGGCGAACTTCTTGGCCACTTCATCATAGGCGGCGAAGTGGTTCGTCTTGCGACGCTGTGACCAGCCCGCGTGCAGCGGCGGCAGCAGGTATTGCTCGTTGATGTTTTCGAGAATGGGCGGCACGCCGGCCGACAGGTCGTTGTTCAGCAGGATCGAGCACGGATCGAAATTCTCCATGCCCAGGCGGCGGCCCTTGGTGCCGATGCGCGAAATCGGCTCGATCACCAGGTGCTGTCCATCGGGCAGGTCGATCGGCGTCGGTTCCTTGATGTCTTCCGACAGCGAGCCCAGGCGCACGTTGAGCCCAGCCTGGCGCATGATCTGCGACAGGCGCGCCACGTTCTGCAGATAGAACATGTTGCGCGTATGGCGCTCGGGAATCAGCAGCAGGTTCTTGGCGTCCGGGCAGATCTTTTCGATGGCGGCCATGGCGGCCTGCACGGCCAGCGGCAGCATCTCGGGCGACAAGTTGTTGAAGCCCCCCGGGAACAGGTTCGTGTCGACCGGCGCCAGCTTGAAGCCGGCGTTGCGCAAATCGACCGAACAGTAGAACGGCGGCGTGTGTTCCTGCCATTCCAGGCGGAACCAGCGTTCGATGGCGGGCGTGGCGTCAAGAATCTTCTGCTCGAGCTCCAGCAGCGGCCCGTTCAGCGCGGTGATCAGGTGCGGAACCATACCCTTCCTATTGATGTAATTTATCGCCCGCTCCGATTGTAGAGGAACAGGCAATAGCTTGCAGACAGCATGCCGACGATGGCGGGCTATCGATATGCGGTCAGCGGACGGTTTCGCAAGGGGAAGTGTGTGGCAACGCACAAAACCACACAGAAAACGTGGACAAAAAAAAAAGCGCGGGGCTGCCGCGCTTGGGGAATAGCCTGACAGATACGGGGAGCGTTCTGCAGGTGGAGGAAACCACGTCTGCAATGTAAGCGTCCGCATAACGAGAGGCAATTGAAGGTTTTTTACATCGGAGTTAAGGCTCGGTGGCTCAAGCGCCGCACCAACAAAAAACCCGGCACGTGGCCGGGTCTTTTGCTTGATCAGGCAGACGATCAGTCTTCGTAGGCGGTTTCGCCGTGGGACGTGATGTCCAGACCTTCGCGCTCCTCTTCTTCCGGCACGCGCAGGCCGACGACCGCGTCGACGATCTTGTACGAGATGAAGGCCACCACGCCAGACCAGATCACGGTGGTCAGCACGCCTTGGAACTGGATCCACAGCTGGCCGCCGATCGAGTAGCCGTCAGCCACCTTGTTGGCGACATAGTCGTAGATGCCGGTGCCGCCCAGGCTCGGCGAGGCGAACACACCGGTCAGCAGCGCGCCGAGGATACCGCCCACGCCGTGCACGCCAAACACGTCGAGCGTGTCGTCCATGCCCAGCATGCGCTTGAGGCCGTTCACGCCCCACAGGCACAGCAGGCCGGCGAGGATGCCCAGTGCGATCGAACCCATCGGGCCGACAAAGCCAGCCGCCGGGGTAATCGCCACCAGGCCCGCCACGGCACCCGAGGCTGCACCCAGCATCGACGGCTTGCTCTTGCCGATCCACTCACCGAAGCTCCACGACAGCACGGCAGCGGCGGTGGCCAGCAGCGTGTTGACGAAGGCCAGCGCGGCGGAGCCGTTGGCTTCCAGGGCCGAACCGGCGTTGAAGCCGAACCAGCCGAACCACAGCAGCGAGGCACCCACCATCGTCAGCGTCAGGCTGTGCGGCTTGAGGGCTTCACGGCCAAAGCCGATGCGCTTGCCGAACAGGAAGGCGCCTACGAGGCCCGCCACAGCGGCGTTGATGTGCACCACGGTACCGCCGGCAAAGTCCAGCGCGCCCTTCTGGAACAGCCAACCCGACTTGGACGTCATTAGCTCAGCCGCCTTGGCATCGGTAAAGCCATCCGGACCCGGCCAGAACCAGACCATGTGGGCGATCGGCAGGTAGCTGAAGGTGAACCACAGCACCACGAACAGCAGCACGGCCGAGAACTTCGCACGCTCGGCGAAGGCACCGATGATCAGCGCGCAGGTGATCGCGGCAAACGCGCCCTGGAAGGCGAAGTACGCGTACTCAGGCACTACCACGCCCTTGCTGAAGGTGGCCGCCACCGAATCCGGCGTCAGGCCCTTCAGGAACAGGCGATCGAGCCCGCCGAAGAACGCATTGCCCTCGGTGAACGCGAAGCTGTAGCCGTAGATGGCCCACAGGATGATGATGAGCGAGAAGATGCCCGTGCACTGCATCAGCACCGACAGCATGTTCTTCTTGCGCACCAGGCCGCCGTAGAACAGCGCGAGGCCCGGCAACGTCATCAGAATGACGAAGGCGGTAGAGACCAGCAGCCATGCCGTGTCGCCCTTGTTGGGCACGGGCGTGGCAGCCGCAGGTGCGGCGGCAGCAGGCGCAGCGGCTGCGGCGGCCGGCGCGGCG
>RepKanNP_Acetate_BrdU_F21BDRAFT_1000056_pt1 | contig 56373 bp, 55 predicted proteins | sample RepKananBrdUF21B_FD_10624 | JGI IMG/M metagenome (IMG submission 10624)
CTGCATCATCAGCCACTCCATGCCGGCGGGCGACCACCACTGCGGATGGTCGTAGCCACGGTCTTCAATGAACTCCAGATACTGAGCGTTGGTAACCGGCTGCGCGTCGATCTCGAATGCAGGCACGTACATGCGGTGCGACGTGCATTCGTTGTCGAAGAAAAACCCGTCTGCATCGGGCCACCCCATCTGGAAGCGGCCACCGGGCAAGGACAGCGTCTGCGCTGCCGGCACGGCCACGGCAGCCAGCGGCGGCTGTCCTGCAGGTTGCAGGCCCAGCACTTGCAGCAAGCCGTGCAGGTGTTCGGCACGCAGATCTTCGTGAAAGACAGCCCAGCGGAACGGCTCGAGCGCCGCATCATCATCGGTGCCGAGCGTGGCCAGCTTGCGCAGCACGCGGTCGAGCACTTCGTGCGCGTATTGCTTGACGGCCGCAATGCCTGGCAGCGTCAGATCCCAGCAGGCATCTGGCGGCAGGCGATCCATGTCGAAGAAGCTGTCGGCGCCGTCGAGTGCGGCAGGCAGCGTAGCCTGCCAGCGTGCGAGATCCCATTCAGTGCCGGCGCCGTCTTCAACCGTGTCGCTGCCATTGCGGCGCGGCTCGCGCAGGCACCAGAACTCGGCAAACCAGGCGAGCTGACCCAGCGTCCACAGCGGCGGCGCGTGGTGCGGTACGCGTTCGATCTGCCAGCCGCGCTGCGTGTCGCCAAACGCTGCGAGCAACGCCAGCGTGCGGTTGCGCGCATCCACCAGGCTGTGCGCGATGCCCTGACGCGGCAGGCGACGGCCATCGGTCCAGTCGGAAAGCGATCCGATGAAAGTCGGATCGGGGAGCATGAAGAATTCAGCCATCGCGGCACACCTCGGGCGGCATCTCAAGATCGAGGGTCATTATCGCACCGCCCGCCCGGCGCTCCCGCCCTCGCCTAGCGGCTGACGCTGGCATGGCAGACAGCGAAGTCCTTGCCCGCATCGGTCCACGCGTGCAGGTCTTCAAAGCCCGCGTCGGCAAACAGGCGCTGCAGGCGTGGCAGATCGTATTTGACGGAGTTTTCGGTATGCAGGCGGTCGCCGGTAACGAACGCACGCGCCTGGTTCCCCCAGCGGACCGTCACGTCGCGGCGTGCTTCGAGATGCATTTCGATGCGATGGCCGTCGGGCCGATACAGCGCGAGGTGACGCCAATCCCGCACATCAAAATTTGCGCCCAGCAGGCGATTCAGGTTGCGCAGCACGTTCAGGTTGAATGCCGCCGTCACGCCAAGCGGATCGTCATAGGCTGCCTCCAGGCGGCGCGCATCCTTGATGAGGTCGATGCCAATGAGCACGCTGTCACCCGGAGCGGAAGCCTCTCGCAGACGCGTGAGGAAAGCCCGTGCATCATCCGGCGTGAAGTTGCCCAGGCTGGAGCCCGGATAAAACCACACACGGCGCCCATCGCCCACGGCGTCGGGCAACACGAGCGGCGCGCAAAGGTCTGCCCCGATGCCCACCATGGGGAGTTGCGGATGCTGCCGCGCCAAGGCACGCAGCGTATCGCGCAGAAAATCCGCCGAGATATCGATGGCCACATAACGCGACGGCGCCAGCGTGCGGAAGAGGCGCGCAGCCTTCTCGCAGTTGCCGGCGCCCAGGTCGATCAGCGTGGCCCCCCGCCCGACGCGCAGGGCGATTTCTGCGGCGTGCAGGCTGAAGATGGCGGCCTCTGTGCGGGTCGGGTAGTACTCGGGCAGATCGGTAATCGCCTCGAACAGCCGGGAGCCGAGTGCATCGTAGAAAAATTTCGGGCTGACGCTGGCGGCGGATGCCAGCAAACCGGCCTCTGCCTCGGCACGCAATGCAGCGTCGTCTTCGGTAAAAAGCTGATAGAACGTCAGGCCCGCGCCAATGGCGTCGATGGTTGGTTTGGGCTGCGGCTGGATCAGACGGGCCAGCGCGCGGCGGGCGTAGGCATCGGCGGACGGCTTGGTGGCCGGCATGGTGTCTCCCGTTGGGGTGGAACGGCACGGTACGGCATGGTCATGGAGGCCGTTGGCAGCGAAAAATGTGCCACCGTCCCCTCACTCGACTGGCTCTGGGCTGTACTGATGAAATTGCAGCGTAGACGCCGCTTCGTGACAGCGCCACCGTTCTTTCACCCGAGAGCATGGCAATGCTGTGTGACGCATCACGTAAAAATCACCCGCGCTGCTGCAAAAAGCCACCTATGCCGCGCGGTGATGCGGGTGTTGCATTTGCGCACCGCAGCAATCACCGCCTGCGCTATAATGCGGGCTCACCCAAAGGGGAGTAGCTCGGGGGTTCTTCAGCCCCAGGCACGATCGTCAAGACGAGGCAAAAAAGCGCCTCCGGTCGTGTCGGCATCAGCAGGTTCCAAACCTGTTTGTGTCGAGCAAGACCTTTGCAACCGGATTTCATGGTCTGCAAAGCGTCTCGCCCCAGCCTTCCATGTCGTTCGGTCAACCGGTTTTTATTGTTGTTTGACTTGGAGCCACCATGGAATGGTTGTCTGACATTTTCACCATGCAGTTTGCTGCCGCGCTGGCATCGATCATCGTGATCGACCTTGTGCTCGCGGGCGATAACGCCATCCTCATCGCGCTGGCCGCGCGCAACCTGCCGCCTGAGTTGCAGAAGAAAGCCATCATGTGGGGGGCGGCGGGTGCCATCGTCGTGCGTGCGCTGATGACGCTGGCTGTGGTGTGGCTGCTGAAGATCCCCGGCCTGATGCTGGTGGGCGGTCTGGCGCTGGTGTGGATTGCCTGGAAGCTGCTGGCTGACGACGGCCAAGGCGGTGATGAACATGGCGCCGGCAGCACCACGCTGATGGGCGCGATGAAGACCATCATCATCGCCGACGCGGTGATGGGTATCGACAACGTGCTCGCCATTGCCGGCGCCTCGCATGGCAGCTTCCTGCTGGTGGTGTTGGGCCTACTGATCAGCGTGCCCGTGGTGGTATGGGGCAGCGGTGTGGTGCTGCGCCTGATTGAGCGTTTCCCGCTCATCATCTACGGCGGTGCCGCTGTGCTGGCTTATACGGCCGCCCATATGATCGTGGCCGAGCCGGTTCTCAAGCCCTTCTTTGCAGAACAACGTCCGCTGGTGTGGGCTGTGTACGCCGTGGTGTTCGTGATCGTGCTGGGCGGCGGCTGGCTGGTGCAGCGTCGCCGCCAGCAGCAGCCTGCTTAAGCCTCAATCGGCTGACCGGCGAGGACCCGCGCCAGCATGGCGCGGTCGATGTTGCCGCCGGTCAGCGGCAGGCCCACTCGCAAACCGTGCAAGCCAGCAATCTGCTCTCGCTGCTGCCATGCGGCCGCCAAGGCCGCGGCAGCGGCGCCTTCCGCCACGTTGTGCGTGGTCGAGAAATACAGGCGGATCGCCTCGGCTACCGCCTCATCCGTCACGGCAACAATCTCGTCGACGCCCGCGCGGATCACCTCCAACGCCTTCGCATCCGGCGTGCGGCACGCCAAGCCATCAGCCAGCAGCGTCGTCACCGGTGCCGACACGACCGCACCGCTGGCAAACGAATGCTCATAGCAACGTGCATGTGCAGACACAACGCCGACAATACGCGTGGACAACCCCAGCGCATCGCGTACAGCCACCGCCGAGCAGACGCCCGAACCCATGCCGATCGGCACGTAGACCACGTCCAGCGGCACCGCCTCAAAGAATTCCAGCCAGTAGCTCGCCACCCCAGCGACCAGATCCTCGTGATACGAAGGCACATAGTGCAGGCCACGCTCGACGGCCAATTCAGCGGCCAACTCACGGCTGGCCTGAAAATCGTCCCCAGCTTCGATCAACTCCGCGCCGAGCGCACGCATGGCGGCGTTCTTTTCCACGCTGTTGCCGTGCGGCACGACAACGGTCGCCGTCATGCCACTCTGGCGCGCTGCCAGTGCGATCGACTGACCGTGGTTTCCACGCGTTGCTGAGATCACACCGCGCAACTCCGGCTCGCGCTGGCGCAATGCATGCAGATACGTCAGCCCACCGCGCACCTTGAAGGCACCCACTTCTGTGTGGTTTTCATGCTTCACCCACACCGCTGCGCCCACGGCCTGTGAGAGCAGCGGCCAGCAGTACTGCGGCGTCGGCGGAATCACCGCGTGAACAACGTCAGCGGCCGCGCGCAGACGGCGCAGTTCGGCAGCACGGTTGAGGGAAGCGGCGGTGGTCGTGGGTGACATGGCAATCTCCAGCGGACAGCGGACAGTTGGAAGCGATGGCCTTATCTTGCCCGCCTGCCCCGCCCAGGAACATCGACAATTGCGCGACTTGTCAGTCAAACTGTGCCGCCCTTCTGACCGGGCCAGTTTCCGGACACCTCCGGTACAGTCGATGCCGCGTCGCTCACGTTACAATGCGGCTCATTCGCTTTTCACGTCCTGCCGCCGCAATGCAGCCCTATCTCGACCTGATGCGCCATGTCTATGAACATGGCACCGACAAAGCCGACCGCACCGGCACCGGCACGCGCTCCGTGTTCGGGCACCAGATGCGCTTCAACCTGCAGGACGGCTTTCCGCTGGTGACCACCAAGAAGGTCCACATCAAGTCCATCGTCTATGAACTGCTGTGGTTCCTCCAGGGCTCGACCAACGTGCGCTGGCTGCAGGACAACGGCGTGACGATCTGGGACGAATGGGCCGATGCCGACGGCGAACTGGGCCCCGTCTATGGCTCCCAATGGCGCTCGTGGCCCACGCCCAACGGCGAACACATCGACCAGATTGCCGAGTTGATCGCGCAGATCAAACGCAACCCCGATTCGCGCCGGCTGATCGTCTCGGCCTGGAACGTGGCCGACATCCCGCGCATGAAGCTGCCGCCCTGCCACGCGTTCTTCCAGTTCTACGTGGCCGACGGCAAGCTGTCGTGCCAGCTCTACCAGCGCAGCGCCGACATCTTCCTCGGCGTGCCGTTCAACATCGCCAGCTACGCGCTGCTCGTGCACATGGTGGCGCAGCAGACCGGCCTGGATGTGGGCGACTTCGTCTGGACCGGCGGCGACTGCCACCTCTACAACAACCACTTCGAACAGGTGGAGACGCAACTCGCGCGCGAACCGCTGCCGCTGCCGAAGCTGCACATCAAGCGCAAGCCCGAGAGCATCTTCGATTACCAGTACGAAGACTTCGAGATCGTCGGCTACCAGAGCCACCCCGCAATCAAGGCACCCGTCGCCGTATGACCATCCTCACGCTGATCGTCGCCCGCGCCCGCAACGGCGTGATCGGCCGCAACAACACGCTGCCCTGGCGCCTGCCAGAAGACCTCGCGCACTTCAAGCGCACCACCATGGGCGCGCCCATCGTGATGGGCCGCAAGACATACGATTCGATCGGCCGACCGCTGCCGGGCCGGCGCAATATCGTCGTCACGCGCAATGCCAAGCTGGAGCTGCCGGGCTGCGAGATTGCGTACTCGCTGGAAGATGCACAGCGCCTGTGTGTGGGCGTCGAGCAGATCTTCCTGATCGGTGGCGCGCAGCTGTATGCAGATGCCTTGCCGAGCGCAGATCGCCTGATCGTCACCGAGATCGACGCAGATTTCGAAGGCGATGCGCACTTTCCGGCGCCGGACCCGAAGGTCTGGCACGAGGTTGCACGCGAGACGCACCACTCGCCCGCACCCAACGATTTCGACTACGCATTCGTCACATACGAACGACCGCCATCGGACGAGCAGTAACCCGCAGCCGCAGGCAACAAAAAACGCGCTCAGTTTCGAGCGCGTTTTTCATTTGGGCTACAGCGACTTACTCGCCCGCAATCGTCATCTGTTCGATCAGGATCGAGCCGGTTTCCTTCGTGCCGCGTACCAGCGCGTCCGCGCCGATGGCCACGATCTGGCGGAACATCTCGCCCAGGTTGCCGGCAATGGTGATCTCTTCCACCGGATACTGGATCACGCCGTTCTCGACCCAGTAACCCGATGCGCCGCGCGAATAATCGCCCGTCACGTAGTTCACACCCTGGCCCATCAGTTCGGTCACCAGCAGGCCCGTGCCCATGCGGCGCAGCATGCCGGCAAAGTCGTCTTCCGGCTTCGTCTTGTCGGAGAACAACGTCAGGTTGTGCGAGCCGCCGGCGTTGCCGGTCGTCTGCATGCCAAGCTTGCGCGCGGAATACGTCGACAGGAAATAGCCCTCGACCACGCCGTTCTTCACGACGTCGCGGCGCTTCGTGCGCACGCCTTCTTCGTCGAACGGCGCACTGCCCATGCCGCCCAACACATGCGGGTCTTCCTTGATCTGCACGTGCGGCGCGAAAACTTCCTTGCCCAGCGTATCGAGCAGGAACGTCGATTTGCGATACAGCGCACCGCCCGACACCGCTTGCACAAACGCGCCCAGCAAGCCTGCCGCCAACGGCGCCTCGAACAGCACCGGGCACTTGCGCGTGGTCAGCCGACACGCAGACAGACGTGCCAGCGCACGTTCCGCGGCGTACTTGCCGATCGCTTCCGGCGCAGCCAGATCCTCGGGCGAGCGCTTGGACGAATACCAGTCGTCACGCTGCATATGCGCCCCCGAACCGGCAATCGGCGCGGCCGAAATGAAGTGGCGCGAATACGGATAGCCCGCCATGAAACCACGCGAGGTGGCCAGCACGAAGTGCGAATGCTGCGCCGAGATGCTCGAACCATCGCTATTGCGGATCTTCGGGCTCACGGCAAATGCGGCGGCTTCTGCAGCGCGGGCGATTTCGACAGCGGCTTCGGCGTCAATCGTCCACGGGTGATAGAGTTGCAGGTCTTGCGGATGCTTTTCCAGCAACTCTTCTTCGGCCAAGCCGGCAGCGTCGTCATCGGCGGTAAAGCGCGCGATGTTGTAGGCGGCTTCAACCGTGGAGCGCAGCGCCGCCGGCGAGAAATCCGACGTGCTGGCGTTGCCGCGCTTCTTGCCCAGCATGACCGTCACGCCGACGATCTTGTCGCGGTTTTGTTCGATGGTCTCGATCTCGCCCTTGCGCACCGTGACCGACAGGCCCTGGCCTTCGGAGATTTCCGTCGCGGCATCGGTGGCACCGAGTTCGCGCGCGACGCGCAGCACATCGCGGGCCATCTCTTCGAGCTGTTCGCGGCGGTAGGCAAACACAGTGTCAGTCTTGGAATCGAGCGTTTGAGACATAGGCAATCAAGGGGGGAAAACGGGCCGCGATTTTGGCACAAGCGGCGGAAGCGCCCATCATAGCAAGATACAATGCGCGCCATGAGCCGAGCATCCCGACACAACCCCACGTATCTGCAACCCATCGTGCGCCTGGACATTGGTGACGAGGACGATCCGGATACGCCCAAGAGCAAATCGCAGCGCAAGCGCGAGGTGAACGCCTTGCAAGATCTGGGCACGGCGCTGGAAGCGCTGCCCAAGGACAAACTCGCCAAGGTGCCGCTGCCCGAGAAGCTGGTCGACGCCCTGCGCGAAGCCAAGCGCACCACCGCGCACGAAGGCAAGCGCCGCCAGATGCAGTACATCGGCAAGCTGATGCGCGCCCTGACCGACGAAGAAGTCGAAGCCATCCGCCGCGTGATGGCCTCCTTCGTGGGCGCCTCCAAGGCGGAAACCGCGCGTCTGCACGCCATCGAGCGCTGGCGCGACCGCCTGATCGCAAGTGACGATGCCGTCACCGAGTTCATTGCCGCGCACCCCGATACGGACGTCCAGGCCCTGCGCACGCTGGTGCGCAATGCGCGCAAGGAAGCACAACTGGCCAAGCCGCCCAAGTCGTCGCGCGAGATTTTCCAGATGGTCAAGCAAGCGCTGGACGGCAATGCCCGCGACGACGACGACGCCGATCAACCCGAAGCCGAAGACGACGAAGCATGACCGCCTCCGCCCCCACCTCCCCGCTGGCCCGCCGCCATCCCGACGAACTGATCGTCGGCTTTGTGTCGATTTCAGACCGCGCCTCGGCCGGCACGTATCAGGATGAAGGGATTCCGGCGCTGCGCGACTGGTTTGGCAACGCACTGTCGTCGCCGTGGCAAGGCGTGGAGCGACTGATTCCGGATGACCAGGCCACGATTGCCGAAACGCTGATCGACCTGGTCGACCACGCCGGCTGCGATCTGGTGCTCACCACTGGCGGCACCGGCCCGACGCGCCGCGATGTGACGCCCGAGGCCACGCTGGCCGTCGCCACCAAGGACATGCCTGGCTTTGGCGAGCAGATGCGCCAGATCAGCCTGCATTTCGTGCCGACTGCGATTCTGTCGCGTCAGGTGGCGGTGATTCGCGAAACGCCGTCACGCGCCGCACTGATCATCAACCTGCCCGGCCAGCCGCGTGCCATCAAGGAAACGCTGGAAGGTCTGAAAGATGTGGAAGGCCGCGCCACGGTGCCCGGCATCTTTGCCGCAGTGCCCTATTGCATCGACTTGATCGGCGGGCCGTACGTCGAAACGCACGACAGCGTGGTCAAGGCCTGGCGGCCCAAGCACGCTGTCCGTGCAAAGCCGTTGCAGGCCTAAGACGCTTAAGGAGCGACCGACGACGCCAGCGCTTCAGCGTCCGGCGTCTGCGGTACGTCGCGGATGAAGTGCTCGCGGTAGTAGCGCAGCTCTTCGATCGACTCGATGATGTCTGCGAACGCCGTGTGCCGCTGGTGCTTGGTGAAGCCCTTGGCGATGGCCGGTTGCCAGCGCTTGCACAGCTCCTTGAGGGTGGAGACGTCCAGGTTGCGGTAGTGGAAGTACTCCTCCAGCTTGGGCATGTAGCGCGCCATGAAGCGGCGGTCCTGGCAGATGGAGTTACCGCACATCGGCGACTTGCTCTTCGGCACCCACTTCTTCAGGAAGGCCAGCAGTTCGGCCTCCGCTTCGGCTTCCGTGGTGGTCGATGCCTTGACCTTGTCGATCAGGCCCGAGCGGCCGTGCGTGCCCTTGTTCCAGGCGTCCATGCCGTCGAGCAGTTCGTCCGACTGGTGGATCACCAGCACCGGGCCTTCGGCCAGCACGTTCAGCTCCGAATCCGTCACCACCACGGCCACTTCGATGATGCGATCGTTCTCGGGGCTCAGGCCGGTCATCTCCATGTCGAGCCAGACCAGGTTGTTGTCGCTCTTGGCGGCAACACGGTTGGGGGTCGAGGGGGAAGCGGCGGACTGGGAAACTGGGGTACTCACGCGAATGCCTTGAGAAAATGACTGAAGGCTATAATTTTCGCATATCTGATAGGTGTTTCCCCGTTTAGTGTCGTCGCCCACATGCCCGCCTTTACCGTCGTCTTCCTGATCGCCCTTGTCTTGATGTCCGCCACACGCCTGTGGTTGGCCGCGCGGCAGATCCGTCACGTGGCGCGCCACCGTGACGCCGTGCCAGCGCAGTTTGCCGAATCCATCACGCTGGACATGCACCACAAGGCCGCCGACTACACCATCGCCCGCACCCGTCTGGCGATGCTGGAAGTGCCAGTGCAGGCCGCCCTGCTGATCGCACTGACACTGCTCGGTGGGCTGAACTGGATCAACCAGGCCTGGCTGGGCGTGTTCGGGCCCGGCTATGCGTATGGCGTGGCGCTGATTGCGTCGGTCATCGTCATCAGCAGCGTGATCGAGTTGCCGTTCTCGCTGTACGCGCAGTTTGTGGTCGAAGAACGCTTCGGCTTCAACCGCATGACGTGGAAGCTCTGGCTCGCTGACAATCTCAAGGGCCTGGCCATCGGCACCGTGCTGGGCCTGCCTCTGCTGCTGGCCGTGCTGTGGCTGATGGACAAGATGGGCACCTACTGGTGGCTCTACACGTGGATCGTGTGGATGGCCTTCATGCTGTTCGTGCAGGCTATTTACCCGAACGTCATCGCCCCGCTCTACAACAAGTTCACGCCACTGCAGGACGAAGAGATGCGCGCCCGCATCGAAGGCCTGCTCAAGCGCTGCGGCTTCGCCAGCAAGGGCCTGTTCGTCATGGACGGCAGCCGCCGCAGTGCGCACGGCAACGCCTATTTCAGTGGCTTTGGCGCCACCAAGCGCATCGTCTTCTTCGACACGCTGCTCGCACGCCTGAACCCGCCCGAGATGGAAGCCGTGCTCGCGCATGAGCTTGGTCACTTCAAGCGCCACCACATCACCAAGCGCATCGCCGTGACATTCGTGCTGAGCCTGGGCGCGCTGGCGCTGCTCGGCTGGCTGATGACGCGCACGTGGTTCTACCTGGGCTTGGGTGTCGCGCCCAACCTGTTCTCTGACAACCACGCGCTGGCGCTGATGCTGTTCTTCCTGGTCTTGCCGGTGTTCACATTCTTCGTGTCGCCGGTGGCAAGCCTGTCGTCGCGCAAGGATGAATACGAAGCCGACGCCTTCGCCGCGGAGCATGCTGACGCCAAACAGCTCGTCTCGGCACTGGTCAAGCTGTTCCAGGACAACGCATCCACGCTCACGCCCGACCCAATCTACTCGACGTTCTACTACTCGCACCCGACAGCGTCGCAGCGCGTGGAACGCCTCGTGCAGGCCGGAGCATGACGCGCGGCAAGCCGGGCCGCACGGGTCAGAAGCAACAGGCCGCAGGAGAGCGCGGCCTCGTCATCGCAGCACATGGCCGCCACTACCTCGTTGAACGCGAAGGCGGTGGCTACCTGCAGTGTTTCCCACGCGGCAAGCGCAGCGAATGCGCGGTTGGCGACCACGTCGTCTACGAGGCCACCGCCGTCGATCAAGGCGTGGTCGTGCGTGTGGATGAGCGCCGCAACCTGCTGCACCGCTCCGACCAGTTCAAGTCCAAGGTGCTGGCGGCCAACCTGGATCAGGTCATCATCATGCTCGGCACCGAACCGAGCTTTTCTGAAGACCTGCTCGGCCGCGCGCTCGTCGCTGCTGAATCGCTTGGTATTACGCCGCTGATCCTGCTCAACAAGATCGACCTGACCTCACGACTAGAGACGGCCCGCTCGCGCCTGGCGCTGTATCGGGAACTCGGCTACACGATCGTGGAATTGACGGTGCATGGCGCACCGGAAGCCGCCCATGCCGCGCTGGAACCGCATGTCGCTGGGCGTGCCTCGATCCTGATCGGGCAGTCGGGCATGGGCAAGTCGTCGCTGCTGAATCTGTTGATTCCGGGTGTCGATGCACAAACGCGCGAGATCTCCGAGAAGCTCGATTCCGGCAAGCACACGACCACGTTCACACGGCTCTATCACCTGCCGGCTGACTGGGGCCAGGGCGGCGTGCTGATCGACTCGCCGGGCTTCCAGGAATTCGGCCTGCACCACCTGAGCGAAGGCATGCTGGAGCGCGCCTTCCCTGAATTCCGACCGCGCCTGACCGAGTGCCGCTTTTATAACTGCCGCCACCTACAGGAACCCGGCTGTGGCATTCTGGAAGGCGTGGCCTGCGGCAAGATCGATCCGCGCCGGCACCAGCTCTACGCGCAACTGCTGCACGAATCAGAGCAACAGAAACCCTGGTAAGGTCGCATCAACGTTAGCGTCTGTTCACGATCCGTAGCGAGCGGGCAAAGACAAGACCGGGCCGCGCAGCAAAATCGCGAGCAGGTTTTTCGGGGAGGCTGGGATGAAGCTGTTGATCAGCAGTCCATCGCTCGGCATGGCGGCGCACTGGCAAAACGTGCTGTCCGCTGCAGGCATCCGCACCGAGCTGCGCAACATCTATCTGAGCAGCGTTGCAGGCGACGTTCCTCCGCAGGATTGCGCAGCGCAAGTCTGGCTGGTGAATCCGGAACAGGAAGCGCAGGCACAGACACTGCTCGATCAGGCCCGTCATCCGCCGACGGGCCCGGCCTGGCGCTGCGTACATTGCGGGGAGATACACGAGCCGCAGTTCGCCCAATGCTGGCGCTGCGGCAAGGATCGTGAAGACGCCGCCTGACGGCGGCGTATCAATAAGGCCTGCGGATCAGCCCAGCCACACGGCGATCGACAGCATCGCCAGCAGCAGCATCCACAGCACCACCGCGCGCCACACCAACCCCACGGCCGACTGCAGCGTACGCACAGTGGGCTCCTGCCCCACTTCCATCGGATAGGCACCGTCCTCATCGGCGATGCTTTCGGCCGAGTCGCGTTGCGCGATCGGCGTGCCCAGGCGGACACCCAGCGCTCCGCCGCCAGCTGCCAGCAGAATGCCGTCGACCTCGTCGCTCCACTTGGCGGCACGGTTGCGCCATGCGTACACCGCATCTTCAAAATCACCGACGATAGCGAAGCCGATAGCCGTCAGACGCGCAGGGACATAGTCGATGATGAAGAACGCCTGGCGTGCGAACAGCCCCAGCGCCGGGCTACGCTCCATCGACGGCTCGCTCCAGTGGCGGGCCAGATATTCGGCACCACGATAGAGCACCACACCTGCCGGCCCAATCGGCACGAGGAACCAGAAAAACACGCCGAACACGTGGCGATGCGCCGCAACGATCGCGTTCTCCAGCGTATGGCGAACGATCTCGTTGACAGGCATGTCGGTCGTATCCAGTCCCGACCACTCATTGAGAAGCAGCCGCGCGGTGACAACATCATCGCCGCGCAGCGCCTCATGAATATCGGTGAAGTAGTGGCTGAACTGGCGGAAGCCGAGGGTCAGGTAGACCATCACCACATTCCACAGGAACGCCAGCCCGATGCTGATCGACGACAGCAGGTAGTGCACCAGCGCCACGACAACGACTGCCGGTAGCGTGACCACACACCAAGCCAGCACGGCATCACGACGCTGCCCGGTGTCGAACCATTCTTCCGCCCGCGCAGCGAGAGCGCGCACGACATCGTAGATCGGGTTGTCCCGGCTGAGCGCACGGAACTGCTCGAGGATCAGCGCGCAGAGTACGGAGAAAAAAGTCATTGGAGAGGCGTTGCGAAGGCGTGCATCACGCCATGAATGCGATGTGCAAGACGATAGCACACGGCGTGCGCGCAACAGCGCACAGTGACGCGTACGCTACGCTGCCAGCAAGTGATACAGGTTGCGCAGCATGCCCGCTGTCGCGCCCCAGATGAAGTGGTAGCCGCCATCGCGCTGTCCGGATGCCCGATAAGGCATTGCATAAAAACGGCGCACGCGATCTTCCCAGCGCAGTTCACGCACTTGGTGGTTGGCCGGGTCCATCAGAAAAGCGAGCGGCACCTCGAACACCTCGGCCACTTCGCTGGGGTCCGGCTGTAGCGTGAAATCCGGTGTCAACAACCCAACAATGGGGCTCACGTGGAACCCCGTGCCGGTGATGTAGTCCGGCAGGCGGCCAACCACGTCGATGTGATCCGCACTGATACCGACCTCTTCCATCGTCTCGCGCAGCGCCGTGTCGACCATGTCTCGATCGAAGGCTTCGCGCCCTCCACCGGGAAAACTAACCTGCCCGGCATGCTGACTGAGCGACGCATTGCGCTGCGTCAGCAGCACCATCAGACCGGCATCGCGCTGCACCAGCGGCACCAGCACGGCAGCCTCCCGCAACTTGATCGACGCGTCGATCAGCCGGGATTCGTCCGTCTGCTCCGGTTGCCAGTCCGGTTGCGTGCGCAATCGTTCGCGCACAAATCCAGCCGTCAGCCGCGCAGCCCCGAGCGCCGGCAAAGATGCCTCAGTCGGCACCACCGGCAACTGCTCTGGATCAAATACAGGACGGCGCATTGGATGAAAAACGGATCTGTCGTACACGGGAAACGCGAGATGGGACAATCTTCCACCCCAAAAGAGAAAAAAGGCACCCGAAGGTGCCTTTTCGCAACGCGCGCAGATTATGCTGCAGCGGTTTCCTTGCGCTTGAAGGTCAGCTTCTCCTTGATGCGTGCCGACTTGCCCGAGCGTTGGCGCAGGTAGTACAGCTTCGCACGGCGCACATCACCGCGACGCTTCACTTCGATGCTAGCCAGCAGCGGCGAGTACAGCTGGAACGTACGCTCCACGCCTTCGCCCGAAGAGATCTTGCGAACGATGAACGACGAGTTCAGGCCACGATTGCGCTTGGCAATCACGACGCCTTCATACGCCTGCACACGCTTGCGGGTGCCTTCAACGACGTTCACGTTGACGATCACGGTGTCGCCAGGGGCGAACGGAGGGATCGTCTTGTTGGCCGTCAGGCGCTTGATTTCTTCCTGCTCGATTTGCTCGATGAGATTCATCTTTTTCTCCTTGACCATCATGCCGGCGTTTTGCCTGGTCAATTGACCGTGGCCCCGGTAGAGGATGGGAACATCACTTGGTCGAGGCTCCCGGTATGGAAGCATCCGACCCCTTTGCCGTCGTCGCCGCGGCAGCGAGGAAAGCCTCATCGCTGCGGGACAACAAACCTTGCTTGCGCGCCGCCTCGATCAGATCGGGGCGCTTGCGCATCGTATTCAACAGCGCCTGCTGACGGCGCCACTTCTCAATCTCGGCGTGGTGGCCGCCCAGCAAGACATCGGGCACACGCACACCTTCGTACTCTTCCGGCCGCGTGTAATGCGCGCAGTCCAGCAAGCCGTTGACGAAGCTGTCTTGCACCGCCGACTGCGCATCGCCCAGCACGCCGGGCAACTGCCGCACCACCGCATCGATGATGGCCATTGCCGCAAGCTCACCACCGGAGAGGACGAAATCGCCAAGGCTGATTTCCTCGTCCACGCGGCGGTCAACCAAACGCTGATCAATCGCCTCGTAACGCCCGCACAGCAGCGTGAGCGCCGGCAACTGCGCCAACTCCATCACTCGCTTGTGCGTAAGCGGCTTGCCCTGCGGTGAGAGCAGCACCACATGCGATGCTGCGGGCGCTTGCGCCTCGCGAATCGCATCCAGCGCGGCTTCCAGCGGTTTGGCCAACATCACCATGCCAGGGCCGCCGCCGTAAGGCCGGTCGTCCACGGTACGGTAGTTGTCCGTCGTGAAGTCGCGTGGGTTCCAGGTGCGCAACGTGTACACCTGCTGCTTGGCTGCGCGGCTGGTGATACCCCAGTCCGTCAGCGCCCGGAACATGTCCGGAAACAGCGAGATGACGTCGAACTGCATCGCCGAATTCTCCGGCCGCATGTTCAGTAATCCAGACCCCAGTCGACGACGATGCGCTGACCAGCCACATCCACCGACTTCACGTAAACCTCGACAAACGGCACGAGCCGCTCGACGTCACCTTCGCCCACAATGCGCAAAATCTGGTGCGCACCGTTGTCGATCAGCCCCGTCACCGTGCCGAGCGTTTCCTGCTGTTCGTTGACGACGGTAGCGCCGATCAGATCGACCCAATAGAACTCGTCGTCATCTGGCGCAGGAAAATCGGCACGGCTAACCCACACGACACAGCCGCGCAGCGCCTCGGCGACATTGCGATCCGGCACGGCAGGCGAACCTGCCACCACCGTACCGCTATGCTCGCGCGACGTTCCAACGGGAAACACCCGCCAGTCCGTCGACACTTCGACTGCACCTGCTGCCGGTTTGAGCCACCAGGTGCGAGCGTTGAGCAACGCGTCGGCTTCGCCGTGCGGCTGGACCTTGATCCAGCCGCGAATTCCATAGGCACCACCTACATAGCCGACCTCGACGAGATCGTCAGGCAGCGTGGTGCCCGCACCCGGGCACATGGCTTGCAAACGCTCAGCCACCTTTTGCGAGGTCGCCTGCGTTGCAACGGCCACAGGGCCCTTATGTGCGCGATGCGGCGCCGATGCAGCGCGCGTCACAGCAGAATGTGCTCAGACGGCACCGTCGATCGACGCATGCTAAAACTTAGGCAGCAGCCTTGGCAGCGCCTTGCTTCACCAGACGGGCAACCGTCGGCGACAGCTGAGCGCCAACGCCTTGCCAGTAGGCCAGACGGTCTTGCACCAGGCGCAGACCTTCTTCGCCATCCTTGGCGAGCGGGTTGTAGAAACCGACGCGCTCGATGAAACGGCCATCACGGCGGTTACGCGAGTCGGTCGCAACGATGTTGAAGAACGGGCGCTTCTTGGAGCCACCGCGGGCCAGACGGATCACGACCATGGATCTATTCCTTGAAAAACTGAGTATGCGTACAGAGAAACACTCGAGTATAGCGCAATTTTCCAGACCAAACAAACACTTAGACTGGGCGCGGCTAAACGATGGGCTGCCTGCGTGGCGCAGGCGGTACATACGGACCGCCACTGTGCTCGCAACTTGGCTTGGCGCGGCATTGCCGGCGATGGCCACGTTGCCAGTCGAAACGCTGCACGTGCCTCCGGGCTTCCAGATTGAGGTGTTGACCGATGAGATGCCATCGGCACGTGAGATGGTGATCTCCCCGGCGGGCACGCTGTATGTGGGCAGCCGCGCGGGCAAAGTCTACGCGATGTCGCTGCAGAAACCTGGTGCGCCAGTGCATGTGGTGGCTTCCGGCCTGCAACAGCCCGTAGGTGTGGCCTGGCGTGACGGCAGCCTGTATGTGTCGGCCGTGTCGAGCATCGTGCGACTCGATGGCATCGACAAGCGCCTCGACAATCCGCCCGAGCCGGTGGTCGTCAACGACAAGCTGCCCACAGAGACGCATCACGGCTGGAAATTCATCGCCTTCGGCCCCGATGGCAAGCTGTACGTGCCAGTGGGCGCACCCTGCAACATCTGTCACCCCGATGAAAACCGTTACGCCAACCTGATGCGCATGAACGCGGACGGTAGCGGCCTGGAACTGGTCGCGCGCGGCATCCGCAACACGGTCGGCTTTGACTGGCATCCGAAGACACACGAGCTGTGGTTCACCGACAACGGCCGCGACATGATGGGCGACGACGTACCCGACGACGAGCTCAACCGCATCACCGCGCCCAACCCGCATTTCGGCTATCCGTTCTGCCATGCCGGCGATGTTCCTGATCCGGAGTTCGGTGCGGGTCACCCTTGTAGCAACTACATACCGCCGGTTGCCAAGCTGGGCGCGCACGTGGCAGCGCTCGGCATGCGGTTCTACACCGGCAGCAGTTTCCCGGCCGAGTATCGCAACAGCATCTTCATTGCAGAGCATGGCTCGTGGAATCGTTCGTCCAAGGTCGGCTATCGCGTGATGCGTGTGGTGCTGGATGAAACGGGCAAGGTCATCCGGCAAGAGCCATTCGTGCAAGGCTGGCTGCAAGGTCAGAGCGTATGGGGCCGCCCGGCCGACGTGCTCGTCGCACCGGATGGCAGCCTGCTCGTGGCGGACGATTACGCTGGTGCCGTGTACCGCATCCGCTACATCGGGAAATGATGCAAGCGTCGCCTACCGCCTGGGCAACGCGTGCGGGAAACATCTCGTTACATAGGAAACCTTTGGACAGTGGATGCGACCTGAGTGAAGCCTTACATTGACAGGCATGAACACGTGCTGCTGCTCTCTCGCTCAAGCTGGAACAAAGGCGGTACGTGGCGCTTTCGAACCCTCGTCAGACAGGAGATAGCCATGCCGATCCGCGCATTGCTTCGCCCCTTGGCGACAGGTGTTCTGATCGCCGCCTCTGCGGGCGCCCTGGCAGCCAACGCATCGGCGCGTCAGGCCGCCGTTGCCTTCGCAGAAACCGCCATGCCGACATGGACGCAACCCGCCAATGCTGCGGCGCAAGCGCGCCCCATGGTGGCGCAGATGTTCTTTGTCGATGCGCGCGCTGACCAAGCCCGCATCCGCGCGCAGATGGAGCGCATGGAAGCGCGTGCGCGCGCAGATGACCGCCTCAACGGCCGCGTCCAGCCCCGCGACGGCGGCGGCCGTGGTGACTGGCAGCAGCAGGAACGCGAGCGCATGCACCAAGAGCGCGGCAACGGCGACCGGGGCGGTGAATGGCGCGGCTCGCGCCGGGGCTGACCGCCGCGCAAGCCCGCCGCATTTCACATCGCGGAACTTGCCCGACGCACCTCAGTCGTATTGAATGGTAGGTGGCACACGTTTGGTGTGCCTCCACCATCACACCAATCACAACGACAACAGGTGCTTCAATGCTGTCCCAACTCCACCGCCATGTGCGGCTTCTGCTGGGTCTGATATGGACCTCGGCCTTCATGCTGATGCTTGCCCACTTGCTCTACGGCGAAGTCAGCCTGCGCCAACAAGCGCCCCAACTGCTGCAAGACCTGACGGCTTCGATGAACGTGCCGTCGCTGCGTCTGGTTCCGATTTAGCGCCCCTGCCCTCCCCGCCACAGCCCCATCGCAACGCTGTGCGCGTCCGGCCGAACTGAAGGCCACCTCCCCCGATTGCTGATGCGTCCTTGAGACGCGCCCCCCGGTGCCGCCCCTAGGCTGCGTCGCGGTTCATGTTGGGCGTAGAATGCGCGGCGCTGTGTTGTCTTGCCGTGTGTTCTCCGCCTGCCATGCCTACGACCGCTCTTCAGAAAAAATCCAAGCTGCTGACCGTACTGCTCGCCTTCTTGTTCGGGAGCGTGGGCGCGCATCGTTTCTATCTCAAAGGCGGACGCGACTTCTGGGCGTGGTCGCAAGTCTTTGCCATGGTGCTCGGCGCGGTTGGCGTGGCACTCCTGCTGTCGACCCAGCGCGCCAGCGTGCCGGGCTGGATCTGCGCGATCATCGGCGGCGCTTCATTGCTGGCGGGGTTCCTGTCGGCGCTGGTGTATGGCCTACGCCCGGACGACAAGTGGGATGCGCAGTTCAATGCCGACGGCACGCCCACGCAATCCGGCTGGCCCGTCGTGATGCTGACCATCCTCACGCTGATGATCGGTACCGGCCTGCTGATGGCCGGCCTCGCCATCACCTTCCAGACGTATTTTGAGACGCAGGTGCAGGCAGCGAAAGAGCTGTCGCAGTAATCAGAACAGGCTGCCCTGGCGCTCGTCGACCGGCTTTCTCGGCTTGACGGCGCTGATTGCACGTTCGGGCGGTTTGAACTGCGAGGTGTCGAGCACCAACTCGTTATAGCGGTGATAACGGTAGCCGAGCTTGTCGGCGGCCTTGTAGAAGCGTTGTCGCAGCAGATCGGCCCAGATGCCTGTGCCGCGCATGCGCGTACTGAAATCCGCCTTGTAGTCCTGGCCGCCGTGCAGATCGCGGATGCGATTCATCACGCGTTGTGCGCGGTCGGGAAAATGCGCCATCAGCCAATCCTGAAACACCGCGTTCAGCTCATTCGGCAAACGCAGCACGATGTAGCTCGCGTACGTGGCGCCCGCCTCGCGTGCGGCTTCAAGAATCTGCTCCATGTGATCGTCGGTGATGAACGGGATCATCGGCGCGACGCTCACTCCTACCGGAATTCCGGCTTCGGCGAGCGTACGGATCGTGCGCAGGCGGCGAGATGGCGTGGCTGCGCGCGGCTCGAGCTTGCGCGCAAGCTCCGAGTCCAGTGTCGTGATGGTGACTGCTGCGACGACGAGGTTCTTTGCGGCCATCGGTGCGAGCAGATCGATGTCGCGTTCGATCAACGTCGACTTGGTGATCAGCCCGACCGGGTGATCGCAATCGTGCAACACCTGGAGCACGTCGCGCGTGATGCGCAACTCGCGCTCGATCGGCTGATACGCGTCGGTATTCACGCCCAGCGCGATGGCCTCGCAGCGGTAGCCGGGCTTGGCCAATGTCTCACGCAGCACCTCGGCAGCATTCGTTTTGGCGAACAGCTTGGTCTCGAAATCGAGGCCCGGCGATAGCTCAAGGTACGCGTGCGTAGGCCGCGCGAAGCAATACACGCAACCGTGTTCGCAGCCGCGATACGGGTTGAGCGACACGCCAAACGGAATGTCCGGCGATTGGTTGTGGCTCAGGATCGAGCGCGCACGCTCAACGGAGACCGTGGTCTCGATGCGTGGCGGCGCGTCTTCCGGATCGAGCTGCCCGACGAGCGGCTGCCAGCCGTCATCGACGCGCGTGCGTTCATCGCGTTCGAAGCGGCCTTGCAGATTGGAAGTGGCGCCGCGCCCCTTGCGGGGGACGCGGCGATCAGACATGTCGGACACAGCGGAATGGATCGGATGCGGGGGCTTGCTGATCCTATCGCATCCGGCTCCGCTGCGCTGTGGGTGGCGTTGGCTACGCCTCCGGGTCGAGTTTCACGTCCCAGAGCGATGTGCCGTCGAGATCATGCAGCGACACGTGCATCGTGCGCGTGGCCGGATCGATCTTTGCGCGCCCGTAGTACTGCTGCAGCGCAGCCGGCGACTGGTTCTGCGGATTGTCCTTGGGGATGCTGACGTAGCGCAGGTCCGGCCCGAAGGTCTGGTCGACCTCGTTCGGGCCGAACGTGCCGGCGTTGATCGGCCCGCCGACGAATTCCCAGAACGGCTTGAACTCCGTGAACTTGGCGCGCGATGGGTGGTAGTACGTGGCCTGCGCGTAGTGCACGTCGGCCGTCACCCACACCACGTTCTGGATGTTCTCCTGCTTGATGAAGCGCAGGATCTCGGCCAGCTCCAGCTCGCGGCCGGACGGCGCACCGTCATCGGCATTCGCCCACGCTTCGTAGGTGCCCTTGGGCACGTCCGGGTTCAGATCGGGCACCACCAGCGAGATCGGCATGTCGCTGGCAATCACCTTCCACGTCGCCTTCGACTGCTTGAGCGATTGCTTGAGCCACGCCGTCTGCTTCGGACCGAGGAAGGCGGCATCGGCATCCAGCGTGGTCTGGCGGTTCGGTGAGTTGCGGCCGCGATAGCTGCGCTCATCCAGCATGAAAACGTCGAGCAGCGGGCCGTACTGGAACGCGCGATAGATCTGCTCCGGGTCGACCGGGTTGAAGCGGAACGGGTTGTACTCGAACATCACCTGCTTTGCACGGGCGGCCAGTACGGATGCGCTGCGTTCTTGATAGCGCTTTTCTTCTGGGCCGATCTGCTGGCCGGGGTACCAGTTGTTGCGCACTTCGTGGTCGTCCCACTGCACGAGGAACGGCACCTCGGCAGCAAACGCGCGCTTGTTCTTGTCGAGCTGGTTGTAGGCGAAGGCGCCGCGGTAGTCGTCCAGTGTCTGTGCGACGTGCGACTTCGCTTCGGTCGTGAGATTCGTCCACAGCGAGCCATCGGGCAGCTTCACCTCGGCTTCGATCGGGCCGTCGGCGTAGATCTGGTCACCGGAGTGGATGAAGAAATCGGGCGACTCACGGCGCATGGCTTCGTACAGGCGATAGCCGCCGAAGCGCTCGTTGATGCCCCAGCCCTGGCCCGCTTCGTCGCCAGAGAACACGAAACAGATCGGGCGGTTGGCATGCACCGGCGCAGTATGAAAGCGGCCGACAACGGGCTCGCTGAACGCTTTCTCGTGCACGAGATCCTGGAAGCGGACGCGGTAGAACAGGTTGGCACCAGCAGGCAAGCCAGTGAGATCGACACGCGCCGTCAGTCCGCTGGTTTCGATGGCCGTCGGGCCAACGCGGCGCACGACCTTCTTGAAGGCGGCATCGGTCGAATATTCGACGATCATGCGCGCCGGGCGGTCAGTGCGGCTCCAGACGATGGCGCTGTTGGCGGTGATGTCGCCGCTCATCACGCCGCCGGGTAGTTGCGGACGCAGACGCTCGGAAGTGACTGCGGCGGGCGCGACGCCCTGGGCCAGCACGTCACCCATGCGCGAGCCGAGCAGCGCAGTGCCGCTGGCGGAGACAAGACCCTTGATCAGCGTGCGGCGGGTCGGTTTGAAGATCGGCTGGTCGGACATGGCGGCTCCGCAGGTTGGCGTTGAGTGGTGAGGGTGCCGCCCAGCGTAAGTCGCTTCCGTGACAGCGCTACGTCACCCGCCCTCTTCCGTCACGTCGATGGCGAGGGTCTCCTTGATCTCCTCCATCACGATGTAGCTCTTGGACTGCACTGCGCCCGGAAGCTGCAAAAGGATGTCGCCGAGCAGGCGGCGGTATTCGCTCATCTCGCGGATGCGCGCCTTGATGAGGTAATCGAAATCGCCCGAGACCAAGTGGCACTCCAGCACCTCGGGAATGCGCAGCACCTCGCGCCGGAACTGCTCGAACATGTTGCCGGCCTTGCTGCCCAGGCTGATCTCCACGAACACCAGCAGCGACGCGCCTAGCATGGCCGGATTGAGCCGTGCGTAATAGCCGAGGATGAAGCCCTCGCGCTCCAGGCGTTTGACGCGCTCGATGCACGGCGTGATGGTCAGCCCGACGGCCTCGGACAGCTCCTTCATCGAGAGCCGCCCGTCCTTTTGCAGCAGGTCGAGGATGCGGCGGTCGAGCTTGTCGAGGGCCCGGACGGGCTTGCGCTGGGTTCGCATGAACGAAAACGCTCCAAAATCGAAGTTGTTCCTGTTTCCTGAAAATATACAGAAACAATTGCTGGTTATGTGCGAATACGATAGCGACATCTATCGTAAATGCATTCCCGGGGAGTATCACCATGCGCGTGCTCGTTCTTGGCAGTGGCGTGATCGGCGTGACGAGCGCCTATTACCTGGCCCGCGCCGGCCATGAAGTCACCGTTGTCGACCGTGAAGCCGGTCCGGCGCTGGAGACGAGCTTTGCCAATGCCGGACAGATCTCGCCGGGCTATGCATCGCCGTGGGCTGCACCAGGCGTACCGCTCAAGGCCATCAAGTGGATGTTCCAGAAGCACGCGCCGCTCTCCATCCGCCCCGATGGCACCCTCTTCCAGCTCAAGTGGATGTGGCAGATGCTGCGCAACTGCGACGCCGCCAGCTATGCGCAGAATAAGGAACGGATGGTCCGCCTGGCTGAATACAGCCGCGACTGCATCCGCGACCTGCGCGCCGACACCGGCATCGCCTACGAAGGCCGCCAACAAGGCACGCTGCAAATCTTCCGCACGCAACAGCAACTCGACGGCGCCGCGAACGACATCGCCGTGCTCGAGCGCGCCGGCGTGCCCTACGAACTGCTTTCGCGCGAAGACCTCGTGCGCAGTGAACCAGGCCTGGCCTCGACCCGCCACAAGCTGGCCGGTGGCTTGCGCCTCCCCAATGACGAAACGGGCGATTGCCAGCTCTTCACCACGCGCCTGGCCGCGATGGCCGAACAGTTGGGCGTGCGTTTCCATTTCAACCGCACCATCAATAGCCTGATCATCAAGAACGACGCTGTGCGCGGTGCGCTGGTCGACGGCCAGCCGATCGACGCTGACCTCGTGGTCGTGGCGCTGGGCAGCTACAGCTCGCCGTTCCTGAAGAACCTGGTGAACGTGCCGGTGTATCCGCTCAAGGGCTTTTCGATCACCGTACCGATGACGGATGCGGACAAGAGCCCTGTCTCCACCATCCTGGACGAGACCTACAAGGTGGCCGTGACGCGCTTCGACGACCGCATCCGCGTGGGCGGCATGGCGCAGATCGTCGGCTACGACAAGCGCCTGGACCCGGGCAAGCGCAACACGCTGGAATTCGTGGTCAACGATCTGTTCCCGGGCGCCGGCGATGTGTCGCGTGCTTCGTTCTGGACCGGCCTGCGCCCGATGACGCCGGACGGCACGCCGATCGTCGGCCAAACGCCGGTGCGCGGCCTGTGGCTCAACACCGGCCACGGTACGCTGGGTTGGACCATGGCCTGCGGCTCGGGCAAGCTGCTGTCGGATCTGGTGTCGGGCCGCTCGCCTGCCATACGCGCAGATGATCTGTCGGTGTATCGCTATCTGGGCGGTGCGCCGATGCCTGCGACCAAGCCCGCATTGGCCTGATCGGGTACGCCATCGCCATGAGAAAGGGAGGCCGAAGCCTCCCTTTCTTTTTGCCTGCTCAAACCCACAGCCGGTACGCCCAGAAGGCCTCGTCTTCGACAAAGCGCTCGACAAACTCACTTGGGGAAAAGCCCGTGATGCGCTTGGCCGTACGGCTGAAATGCGCCTGGTCGGCAAACCCTTCATCCTGGGCCAGTGCGGCCCAATCGAACGGTACACCGGCTGCGTGCCGATCCATCGCGGCAAAATAGACGCCTTCGGTTTTCACCAGGGCTTGCCACTCGCGCAAAGACCGTCCGCTGAAGGTCTTGATGCGTCGCTCCACTTGGCGTGGACTCTGTGTGCGCCGCCACTCATGTGCCTGCCATGCCAGACGCTGGACCCAATGCCGACCTGCTCTGCGCAGCGACGACACCATCGTGTCCTGTCCCTGTAGCGCGTGCCAGCGCGCAGCAAGATGCTGCTCCAGTACAGCCAGCACAGCCGCATCGTCATGGGTATCGAGCAACGCATCCAGCAACGGATGCCAGACGGCGCCCAGTACGGCATAGGCGTCGACAAAGCGGTCCGCTGCCACAGCCATGTCGACGCCGAACAAGGTCTGCGCGACATCTGCCGTCAAGCAGATCATGCCGCCACGCCCAGTGGTCGGTGCCCACGTTACTGTAGGCAGGGATTGACTGCCTGACAGCACCGCCGCCGTACCAAACGGCCGCCATTGCGGTCCGTCATCCGTACGCTCGACAAGCCCTGCATCGATGCCCTGAAACCACGACAGCGACACCATGGGCGACGCAGGAAAATGAGACAGGCGCTGCGCATCGGTCAACGCAACGCCCCGCGTGTCACGGCACAGAATGGCCACGATGGCGCCCTGCAAAGCAGGCGGCGCAAGATGCAGCCGCGTATCCGGTACGCGGCCATCGCGTACAACACGTGGCGCTCGCGCGAGGGGATCCGGGCACTCGAATTGTGAGGACATGGCGGCGCAGTATAGGCAGGTGCCGGACAGGTGTCGATGTCGTTTGCGTTCAAGACAGGTCACGCCGCCAAGCGAACAATGTCAGACATGTCCAGATACACCTGGAGACCCAGATGAACCCGACCACTTCCGGCCAATGCCCTTTCCACGCAAAGGACGCATCGCCCACACCCGCCGCCCATCCGCGCGGCATTTGGCCGCCGGGCCCATCCACCTCGCTGACTGGCTGGAGCCTGCTCGCCCGCATGTCGCGTGACTTGCTGGGGACGCTGGCAGCATGGCAGCGCGAGTTCGGCGATGTTGTGCATCTGCGCTTCTGGCCTGAACACGAAATCGTCGTCTCAGACCCAACACTCGTGCGCGAGCTGCTGGTGACGCATCACGATGCGCTCGTCCGCTGGGAGCGCGGCATGCACGTGTTTGCACAGCTGCACGGGCACAGCGTACTGATTGCCGAGGGCGAAGCCTGGCGTGGCAAGCGACACGCCATGCAGCCGAACTTCTCCCCCAAGGCTGTCCAAGCTTTCGTGCCCACGATCAGCGCCGCCACCGAGAAAGCACTCGCACAGTGGCCAAAGCACGATATGCGCTGGCCGATCGAGAGCGCGATCACCTCGCTCGCCATGGACGTCATTACACGGATGATGTTTTCAAGCGAGATTGGCGAGGAGGCTCGCATCGCGGAGCAAGCCATCCGCGTCGTCAGTGCCGCCGCCAATGCAGAGTTCTACTGGCCCGCAAGCTCACCGGACTGGGTGCCCTGGAAGCGCGCAAAACGGCGTGCTCGGGCTGCACTGCACGGCCTGATCGACCGTCACCTCCAAGCGCGATTGGCCCAGCCGCAAGACGCCTGGCCCGACGATCTGCTGACCCGCCTGCTACAGCTGCATCGGGATGCCCCCACCGCATGGCCCCTGCACGCCGTACGCGACGAATGCATGACCGCGTTCCTGGCAGGGCATGAAACCACCGCAGCTACACTGATCTGGTGGGCCTGGTGCATGGCGTCGAACCCGGCTGCGCAGGCCCTTGCGCGCAGGGAGGTCCAGCAAACACTGCAGGGCCGCACACCGAGCCCGGACACGCTGGCCTCGCTGCCCTACCTCACACAGACGATCAAGGAGACACTGCGCCTCTACCCGGCTGCCCCGGTGCTCGTCAGCCGGCGAAGCACCCGGCCCATCACCTTGGGCACGTGGCAATTGCCTGCGCGCACCATGTTCCTGATTCCGGTGCAAGTGATGCACCACGACCCGCGCTGGTTCCCCGAGCCGCTGGCGTTCCGCCCGGAACGTTTTGCGCTCGATGCCCTTGAGCTGCCACGCGCACGCGGTGCCTACCTACCCTTTGGCACCGGCCCGCGCGTCTGCCTTGGGCAGCATCTGGCCATGTCTGAGATGACGGTGATTGCGGCGATGCTGCTGCAGCGTTTCACGTTGTCCGTGCCGGACAACATGCAGCCGCCACGCCCAGTGATGAACGTCACGCTGCGGCCCGATCAGCCGTTGCACCTGGCAATTGCGCCGGCTTGACGTTAGCAACGCACCAGCAAAAAGGGAGGCCGAAGCCTCCCTTTTCTTCACACACGTTGATGCCGCTTAGAACTGCACTTCCGGCACCGCACCGATGGTCTCGCCACCCGTCAGCACGCTCTGCGCAATGCCAGGCGCTTGCGTGAGCAGTACATCGGCAAACACGCGCGCCGTGGCGATCTTCGCACCGTAGAAGTTCGGATCTTCGCTCTCGCGGTCGATGGCCACCAGCAATGCACGCGCCATCTGCCAGCCCGACAGCACGATGCCGCACAGGCGCAGATACGGCACGCTGCCCGCGAACACGGCGTTCGGCTGGGCCTTGGTCTGCGCCACCACAAAGCGCACCACCGATTCCATCGCCTCGCGGCCCGCCGCCAGACGCGCACGCATCGCTTCGCAATGCGCGCCACCCTTCGCAGCCAGCGCCGCTTCCACCTTGGCGATTTCCGCGCAGATACCCAGTGCCACCGCTCCGCCATCACGCACCGTCTTGCGGCCGATCAGGTCATTCGCCTGGATGGCCGTGGTGCCTTCGTAGATCGGCAGGATGCGCGCATCACGGTAGAACTGCGCGGCGCCCGTCTCTTCGATGAAGCCCATGCCGCCGTGCACCTGCACACCCAGGCTGGTCACGTCGATCGACATCTCGGTACTCCAGCCCTTCACGACCGGCACCAGGAATTCGTACAGCGCTTCGTTCTGCTTGCGCGCAGCGTCATCGGCAGCATGGTGGCCGGCATCGCACGCGGCGGCGGCCACGTAGGCCAGCGCGCGAGCGCCTTCCGTCATGGCGCGCATCGTCAGCAGCATGCGCTTCACATCCGGGTGATGAATGATCGCCACCGCCTTGGCCGCCGAACCATCCACCGGGCGGCTCTGCACACGCTCACGCGCATAGGCCACGGCCTTCTGGTACGCGCGCTCCGACACGCCAATGCCCTGCATGCCCACCGCATAGCGCGCGGCGTTCATCATGATGAACATGTACTCCAGGCCGCGATTCTCTTCGCCGACCAGCGTGCCGATGGCGCCACCGTTGTCGCCGAATTGCAGCACGGCCGTCGGGCTCGCCTTGATGCCGAGCTTGTGCTCGATCGACACGCAATGTGCATCGTTGCGTGCACCCAGCGAGCCGTCTGCGTTGACCATGAACTTCGGCACCACGAACAGCGAAATGCCCTTCACGCCCTCCGGCGCACCCGGCGTGCGCGCCAGCACGAGGTGGACGATGTTCTCGGCCATGTCGTGCTCGCCCCAGGTGATGAAGATCTTCGTGCCGAAGATCTTGAACGTGCCGTCACCCACCGGCTCGGCGCGCGTGCGCACGAGTGCCAGGTCGGAACCGGCCTGCGGCTCCGTCAGGTTCATCGTGCCGGTCCACTCGCCCGAGATGAGCTTGGGCACGAACAACTGCTTCTGTTCTTCGGTGCCGGCCGTGAGCAAGGCTTCAATGGCGCCGTCGGTCAGCAACGGGCACAGCGCGAACGACAGGTTGGCCGCGTTCAACATCTCGATGCACGCCGTGGCGATCAGCTTGGGCAGGCCCTGGCCGCCGTATTCCACCGGGTGCTGCACACCCTGCCAGCCACCCTGGCCGAACTGCGCGAAGGCTTCCTTGAAACCAGCGGTGGCCGTGACAACGCCGTCCTTCCAGCTGCTCGGGTTGCGGTCGCCCTCCACGTTCAGCGGCGCGACGACTTCACCGGTAAAGCGCGCGCTTTCTTCCAGCACCGCCTGTGCGGTGTCGGCGGTGGCATCTTCAAAGCCGGGCAGCTTGGCGACGTTGTCCAGGCCTGCGAGTTCGTTCATCACGAACAGCATGTCCTTGACGGGGGCTTGATAGGTCATGTCTCTCTCCAATGCTTCGTTAAGTGCGATCAGGACAGCTCATCACCGAGGTGCATGACACGCTCTCCTGATAGCGCTCGCGTACAAAAAAGCCGTTTCCAAACAGGTCGGAAACGGCTTTGCGTCGGGCGGTCATTGCAGCGCGCGTCAGACGATGCGCGCTGCGCGGTGCGATCAGCCCAGTGCGGTCACCAGCTCCGGCACGACGGTGTTCAGATCGCCCACGAGGCCGTAGTCAGCCACCTGGAAGATCGGCGCTTCCGGATCCTTGTTGATCGCGACGATCACCTTGGAATCCTTCATGCCGGCCAAGTGCTGGATCGCGCCCGAGATACCGACGGCGATGTACAGCTGCGGTGCGACGATCTTGCCGGTCTGACCGACCTGGTAATCGTTCGGCACGAAGCCGGCATCGACGGCAGCGCGCGAGGCACCCAGTGCAGCGCCAAGCTTGTCGGCCAGCGGCGTCAGCACCTTGGTGTAGTTCTCGCCCGAGCCCACGCCACGGCCACCAGACACGATGATCTTGGCAGCGGTCAATTCCGGGCGGTCGCTCTTCGTCACTTCACGCGAGACGAATTGCGAGATGCCGGCGTCAGCCACGGCGGTCAGCGTTTCGGTAGCAGCGGAGCCGCCGGTGGTGGCTGCGGCGTCGAACGCCGTACCACGCACGGTAATCACCTTCACCTTGTCGGCCGATTGCACGGTGGCGATCGCGTTGCCGGCGTAGATCGGGCGCTCGAAGGTGTCCGGGCTGTCGACCTTGGTGATGTCGGACAGTTGGGCCACGTCCAGCTTGGCGGCCACGCGCGGCAGGATGTTCTTGCCGTAGGCGGTGGCGGGCGCCAGGATGTGGCTGTAGTTGCCGGCAATGGCCAGGGCCTGCTCGGCGACGTTTTCGGCCAGGCCATCGGCAAACTGGGGCGCGTCGGCCACCAGCACCTTGGCAACGCCTGCGATCTGCGCGGCGGCCTGGGCGGCAGCGCCGCAGCCAGCGCCAGCCACCAGCACGTGGACGTCGCCGCCGCATTGGGCGGCTGCGGTCACGGCGTTCAGCGTCGCGGCCTTGATGGATTGGTTGTCGTGTTCAGCAATAACGAGTGCGGTCATCTTGATCTGCCTGTTCGGTGTGCTTGAAGTTGCGTGCGAGTTACGTACGAGCGGCGTAACCGCTTACAGCACCTTGGCTTCGGTCTTGAGCTTGGACACCAGCGTGGCCACATCGGGCACCATCACGCCGGCGCTGCGCTTGGCGGGCTCGACCACCTTCAGCGTCTTCAGTCGCGGTGCAACGTCTACGCCCAGATCTTCCGGCTTGACCACGTCGAGCGGCTTCTTCTTCGCCTTCATGATGTTCGGCAGCGTCACGTAGCGCGGCTCGTTCAGGCGCAGGTCGGTGGTGACCACGGCCGGCAGCTTGACCGACAGGGTTTCCAGACCGCCATCCACTTCACGCGTAACCGAAGCCTTGCCGTCGGCAACCTGCACCTTCGAGGCAAATGTGGCTTGCGGCAGACCTGCCAGCGCGGCCAGCATCTGGCCGGTCTGGTTGGCGTCGTCGTCAATGGCCTGCTTGCCCAGGATGATCAGCTGCGGCTGTTCCTTGTCGACCAGCGCCTTGAGCAGCTTGGCGACCGCCAGCGGCTGCAGTTCTTCGTTGGTCTCGACTAGGATGCCGCGGTCGGCGCCGATGGCCATGGCGGTGCGCAGGGTTTCCTGGCACTGCGTCACGCCGCACGACACGGCGATCACTTCGGTAGCGACGCCCGCTTCTTTCAGACGCACCGCCTCTTCCACGGCGATCTCGTCGAACGGGTTCATGCTCATCTTGACGTTGGCAAGATCAACACCGCTACCGTCCGTCTTCACGCGAACCTTCACGTTGTAATCGATCACGCGCTTGACTGCGACCAGGACTTTCATGCGCTCACTCCACTCATTAATAAGACATTTGTTACAAGACGCCGGCCATTATAAGGGTGGTCGGTCGCTCGCGTTAAATTTCCGAACGGTCGTGCTATTTTAACCGCGAAAAATTGCCGGACACCAGTCAAACGTCCGGCAATTTGTTGGGGAAAACCCTCTAACCGTGTGTAAACGTGCTTACCACGCCACGATCACGGCGTCCTTGTACTTTGCCTTGACGAAGGACTTCACCGCGTCGGAATGATACGCCTTCACGAGCTTGGCAACCCAGGGTTGATCCTTGTCGGCGGCACGAATGGCGATCACGTTGGCGTACGGGCCCTTCGGGCTCTCGATGGCGATGCCGTCCTTCGTCGGGTCCAGGCCAGCCTTCTCGGCGTAGTTGCCGTTGACGGCAGCGGCGTCCAGATCATCCAGCGAGCGCGGCAGTTGGGCGGCGTCCAGCTCGACGAACTTCAGCTTCTTCGGGTTCTCCACCACGTCACGCGGCGAAGCCTTGAAGCCAGCGTTCGGCTTGAGCTTGATCACGCCCAGCGACTGCAGCAGCAGGAGCGCACGGCCGCCGTTGGTCGGATCGTTCGGCAGGCCAAAGCGTGCACCGTCCTTCAGATCCTTGATCGACTTGATCTTCTTCGAGTAGATGCCCATCGGGAAGGTGATGGTCTGGCCGACGCTCACGAACTTGTAGCCGCGCGTGGCGACCTGATCGTCCAGATACGGCTGATGCTGGTAGCTGTTGGCGTCCAGATCACCGGCGGCCAGTGCGGCGTTCGGCTGGATGTAGTCGTTGAACTCGACGATCTGGAGCTTCAGGCCGTCCTTCTCGGCAACCTTCTTCACTTCTTCCATGATCTCGGCGTGCGGGCCGGCGGTCACACCGATCTTGATCGGCTTGCTCTGCGCCGTGGCGGCGCCCGATGCCAGTGCCAGCGCAAGGGTGGCACCGGTAGCCAGGCTCGCGGACCATTGCAGCAGTTGACGACGATTCATTGCGTTCCCTCGTAGATGAGTCTGTGATGGTTTAACGATGGCTGAGGCGGCGCACGAGCCAATCGCCCGTCGATTGCACCGCCTGCACGAAGACGATCAGGATGACGACGACCGCCAGCATGATGTCCGATTCATAGCGTTGATAACCGTAGCGGATACCCAGGTCGCCCAGGCCACCGCCACCGATGGTGCCGGCCATGGCTGAGTAACCGACCAGGCTGACGAAGGTGATGGTCAGACCGGCGAGGATGCCGGGCATGGCTTCAGGCAACAGCACCTTGTAGACGAGCTGGCCCGTAGTCGCGCCCATCGATTGGGCGGCTTCGATCAGGCCGCGGTCCACTTCGCGCAGCGCGGTTTCCACCAGGCGCGCGACGAACGGGATGGCCGCAATCGTCAACGGCACGATGGCCGCTGCGGTGCCGATGGACGATCCTGCCAGCAGGCGCGTAAACGGAATCACCGCCACCAGCAGAATGATGAACGGCACTGAGCGTACGGCGTTGACGATGAGGCCAGCCACGCGGTTGAACGCTGGCGCAGACAGTACACCGCCCGTTGTCGTCAGATACAGCAGCACGCCCAGTGGCACGCCGAACAGCGCACCGATGCCGCCCGACACGCCCACCATGGCGAGCGTCTCCCAGAATGCCGGCAGAAACAGATCGGTCAGGTCAGACCACATGGTTGATCTCCTCGACCACCACGCCTTGCTCGCGCAGGAAGTGCATCGCGTTGTTGATATCAGCGGTTTCGCCCGACGCCAGGATCGCCAGCGAGCCGAAGGCCTGGCCCTGGATCTCGTCGATATGGCCGTGCAGGATGTTGAAGTCGAACCCGTACGTGCGGACGGCTTGCGCCAGCACGGGTTGGTCCACGCCTTCGCCGGTAAAGGCGAGTCGGAACAGGTGGTCGCGGCCGCCGTGCTCGCGGGCAACCAGGCGGCTTTCCACACGCGCCAGCACCGAGGGCGGCAGCTCTTGCGAGATCACCTCGCCAATCAGCGCGCGCGTCACGTCATGATGCGGCTGCAGGAACACGTCGATCACGCGGCCGAGTTCCACCACGCGGCCGGCATCGAGCACGGCCACACGGTCGCACACCTGCTTGATCACTTCCATCTGGTGCGTGATCAGCACGATGGTCAGACCGAGCTCACGGTTGATCTTGCGCAGCAGGTCGAGAATCGAGCGCGTCGTCTCCGGGTCCAGCGCGGAGGTCGCTTCGTCAGAGAGCAGCACATCCGGCTGGCTCGCCAGCGCGCGAGCGATGCCGACGCGCTGCTTCTGGCCGCCGGAAATCTGCGCGGGGTAGCGATCCTTGTGCGCTGACAGGCCAACCAGATCCAGCAGCGGCAGCACGATCTCGCGGATGCGCTCGCGCGACGTGCCGGCCAGCTCCAACGGCAGCGCCACGTTGTCATACACCGTGCGCGACGACAGCAGGTTGAAGTGCTGGAAGATCATGCCGATCTTGCGGCGCGCCTGGCGCAGCCCATCGGCATTGAGTGCGGTCAGTTCCTGGCCCGCCACCGTGACGGTGCCCGAGGTCGGCTTGTTCAGCAGGTTGATGACGCGCACCAGCGTGCTCTTGCCAGCGCCGCTGCGGCCAATGATGCCGAAGATCTCGCCGCGGTCGATGGTCAGGTCGACGTCGCGCAGCGCGTGGACGTCGTTGCCGCCCGCCCCCCGAAAGTGCTGCGATATCCCCTTGAGTTCAATCATGCGTACATGCAAAAACGGCAACTCACCAAGCCTAACGGGCTTCAGCGCGGTTGCCGTCTCTTTTATCGTTGGAATGAGGCGCTAGTGTAAGGCAGGCCTTACATGCGAGGAACGATTCTTTAACGATGTCTTTATTACTTTTTCGAATTTTGCAGGCGATTTGTCGCCATATGACGCCTAAAGCTCAGCCAGCGCCTTGACGTGCGCGACCACGCTGCGGCCCAGCGCGCTGAGGTTGTAGCCGCCTTCCAGGCAACTCACAATGCGGCCCTTGGCATGTGTGCGCGCCACCTGCATGAGCTGCTGCGTGATCCAGGCGTAATCGGCTTCAACCAGGCCCATCTGACCGAGGTCGTCTTCGCGGTGCGCGTCAAAGCCGGCAGAAATGAACAGCATCTCCGGCCGGAAGGCTTCCAGGCGCGGCAGCCAGATCGTTTCCACCACTTCGCGCACGGTCAGGCCATTGGTGTACGCCGGCAGCGGGATGTTGACCATGTTGGCCGCCACCACCTCGGTGCCCGAGTACGGATAGAACGGGTGCTGGAAGATGCTGCACATCAGCACGCGAGGCTCGTCGCGGAAAGCTGCCTCGGTGCCGTTGCCGTGGTGCACGTCAAAGTCGACGATCGCCACGCGCTGCAACCCATGGTGCTCCAGCGCATGCCGTGCAGCTACCGCCACGTTGTTGAAGAAGCAGAAGCCCATCGCACGGCCAGGTTCGGCGTGATGACCTGGCGGACGCACGCTGCAGAAGGCATTTTCCAGCTCACCGGCGATCACTTTATCGGTGGCATCCACCGCCGCACCCGCAGCCAGCACGGCAGCCATGTAGGTGTGCGGGTTCATCGAGGTGTCGGGGTCGATCGGCGTGTAGCCGGCAATCGGCACGCTGGCGACCAGTTCGCGCAGGTATTCAGGCCGGTGCACGCGGCACAGCTGTGCCTCGGTCGCGGGCGGCGCCTCGCAGGGGACGAGCAGATCTTCGATGCGGCTGGCGATCAGTTGATCTTCGATCGCGCGCAGCCGGTCGGGGCACTCGGGGTGGTGATACCCCATCTCGTGCTTGAGAAATTCGGGATGCGTGTAGAGGCCGGTCGCCATGTTCGTGTTGTGTGCCCGTTAGGGCTTATGCGGTGCATGTGTCTCCAGCCGCTACGTTAGCACGGCGGCAACACGTCGCACGCCAAGGCGATCCGATGAAACCATCCGCTACAATGCCCCGATACCGTTTGAAGCCCGCCCATGAGCCAATCGCCTTCTTCCCGTCGTCCCGTATTGCGTGCCCTGGTAGCGGGCGCCGCGCTCTCCGCGCTGTCCTTCCCTGCTCTCTCGCTGGCCGCAAAGAAAGCCACCAAGTCGCCTAAACGCCGCGTCGCGGTGCATGAAGAAGAGATCGACCCGGACCGCTACCGCAACAATCCGCAAACGCAGGCTTTCGTCAACGAACTGGTCGGCCAGTACAACTTCGACCGCGCCTCGCTTGATGTGCTGTTTGCCGGCACGGCCTATTCCGCGACGGTGGCGCGCCTGATCCTGCCGCCGGCCACACCTGCACGCCGAAGCTGGACGGCGTACCGTGGCCGCTTTATCGAGCCCATCCGCATCAACGCCGGCGTACAGTTCTGGCAGCAGTACGGCGACACGCTGCGCCGCGCCGAAAGCGAGTTCGGCGTACCGGCTGACGTGATCGTCGGCATCCTGGGCGTGGAAACCATCTACGGCCGCGACATGGGCAACTTCCGCGTGATGGATGCGCTGTCCACGCTGGCCTTCGATTACCCCGACACGCCCAACCGCGCAGACCGCAGCACGATGTTCCGTAACCAGCTCAAGGATTACCTGATCTGGTGCCGCGACACGGGCACGGATGCATTCTCGGTGCTGGGATCGTATGCGGGGGCGGTCGGCATTCCGCAGTTCATGCCGACGAGCATTCGCGAATACGCCGTGGACTATGACAAGGACGGCCACATCGACCTGCGCAACAGCGCGGTGGATGCCATCGGCAGCGTTGCCCACTTCCTGCAGATGCATGGCTGGGAGCCGAATCGCCCAGTGATGTGGAACATTGCTGGCGACACCGACAGCCAAGGCATTGCAGCGGCAGCTGCCGACGGTCAGCCGTATCCGCGCATGACGCTGTCCAAGCTCACACGCGCCGGCCTGGCATTGGCACCCGGCGTGGATGCCGCGCGCGAACAGGAAACCGAAGTGCTGGTGGTCGATCTGCCCACGCCCGGCCAGGCCACCGAGTACCGCGTTGGCCTGCGCAACTTCTACGTGCTCACGCGCTACAACCGCAGCTTCTTCTACGCCGCAGCAGTGTATGAACTGGGGCAAGCCGTACGGCAGGCAATGCGCGGCTGATCGCCTGCGTCCACGCAAAGAAAAAGCGCAGCTTCGGCTGCGCTTTTTTCATTGGCCGAACCGGCGTACCGATTATTTCCAGCGTGGTAGGTACACCATGCGCGTGTCGCTCGATGCGGGGTCGAGGACCTTGTCGTCGATACGTATCACAGCCAGATTCCGTCCCTGACGCACCAGCCGCATCTGCTCGAACGGTGCGCGCCCAAGCTGCTCGATATTGTCGACCGAAAACCCGGCCAGCCGTGCCGCAGCACGCTGCGGCGGAATATCGAACCATTGCCAGGCGTCGCTGGTGCCCTTGCGGCGCAGGCCTGCGCGCGCCCATACCTCCGTGGCAGGCATGTCGACCTGAGCATCGCCGTTGGGCAAGGTGACCTGCGTGACAGTCTTGCCCGAGCGCGCCTCGAACTGGACTTCCACGTCCGCCATCGGCCCTTTGCCGGGCAGCCCGACGATCGCCAGCCAAGTGCCGGCTTCCGCAGGCTTTGTGCGGGCAAGGTCTTCGTCACGGAACAGGAAGAACATCGGCTTACCAGGCGTGTAGGCCCGCAGCACGATGGTCTCGCCGTCGAACTTCCAGATACCTTCGGCGTGCTTGTCGACGCTGGATACCCAGCGCCACTCGAACCCGCCGTCATCGTGAAGCCGCAACATCGAGCCGACGTCGCGACCCGCATCAAGGTAGTACTGGTCCGCCACGGCCTGAACTGCATCGTCCGGCTCGGCAGCCAGCGCAGTGTTGAACCATCCGGCCAGCGCCAAAACCATGGGCGCAATCCACGCCCGCGTGCACGTCATTCGCATCGTCATTGCGGCGCGCCCTAGATCAGGCGGGGAAGACGCCCGTCGACAGGTAGCGATCACCCCGGTCGCACACCACGAACACGATCGTCGCATTCTCGACTTCTTCGGCAATCCGCAGCGCCACGCACAATGCTCCGGCCGCCGAGATGCCGCAGAAAATACCCTCTTCACGCGCCATGCGACGCGCCATGTGCTCGGCGTCGGACTGGCTCACGGGTTCGGTGCGGTCGATGGTTTTCGGGTCGTAGATCTTCGGCATGTAGGCTTCCGGCCATTTGCGAATGCCCGGAATGCGCGAACCTTCGGCCGGCTGTGCACCGATGATCTGGATAGCTGGGTTCTTTTCTTTCAGGAAGCGCGAAACGCCGGTAATAGTGCCCGTCGTGCCCATCGCTGAGACGAAATGCGTGATGCGGCCTTCCGTGTCGCGCCATAGCTCGGGGCCGGTGGTCTCGTAGTGCGCCAGCGGGTTATCCGGGTTGGCGAACTGGTCAAGGATGACACCCTTGCCTTCCTTCTCCATCGCGTCGGCCAAGTCACGCGCATATTCCATACCGCCCTTGACGGGGGTGAGGATGATCTCCGCACCGTAGGCAGCCATACTCTGGCGGCGCTCCACCGAGAGGTCTTCCGGCATGATCAGCACCATCTTGTAGCCCCGGATGGCCGCCGCCATTGCCAGCGCGATGCCGGTGTTGCCCGAAGTCGCTTCGATGAGCGTGTCGCCCGGCTTGATACGGCCGCGCGCCTCGGCGCGCTTGATCATGGACAGCGCGGGGCGATCCTTGACCGAGCCAGCCGGGTTGTTGCCTTCGAGCTTGCCGAGGATGACGTTGCCGCGTCGCGCATTGCCTTCGCCGGGAATGCGCTGGAGCTGAACCAAGGGCGTGTTGCCGATGGTGTCTTCAATGGTGAGATAAGCCATGATGCGTGAGGAACGGGAATCAGATCATTGTAATGCAGACCTACAACCCTGCCCCGCACATGGCAAAACGCCCCGCTTGGAGCGGGGCGTCATGGGGAAAGACGATCGAGGCGCTTACTTCTTCTTGGCGTCCTTCTTGGCTGCAGCCGGTGCCGGCGCCGGCGCACCGAACGTCAGCCCTTCATTTTCCAGCTTGGCGAGCGTCTTGTCGCCGATGCCGGATACGCGAGACCTGAAGTCGGCGGCGTCCTTGTACGGGCCATTCTTGGTGCGCTCTTCAATAATGGCCTTGGAACGCTTCGGGCCAATGCCGGACAGCGTTTCCAGCCCAGCGTGATCCGCAGTGTTCACATCCACCGACGCCCACGCGGTCGACAGCATGGACAGCGACATCAACGCAACGGCCAACATTTTCTTCAACATGTGCTCCTCCTGATTCTTGGGTTCAGAGATGAAAAAACCGCCACATCGGGTGGCGGTTTCAACGCATCTTAAGGAGCATCACCAGGACACTGCAGCGCGCAAACAAAAAGTCACGCGCTGTCTGATTACCGGCGATCAGGCAGGCTGCTTCAGCAGCCACTGGCAGTAGCGCTCAACGCCTTCCTGCACCGTCAGGAACGGCGCCGTGTAGCCCGCTGCGCGCAGGCGCGACTGATCGGCCTGCGTGAAGCACTGGTACTTGCCCCGCAGTGCATCCGGAAACTTCACGTATTCGATCAGGCCTTCCTGCGCCAGCTCTTCGGTGGAAAGCACCGGTTTGCCTTCTGCGCCACGCAGGGTATTCACCACCGTCGTGGCGATGTCGTTGAACGGTTGTGCACGGCCCGTGCCGAGGTTGAAGATGCCCGACTTGTCCGGATGGTCGAAGAAGAACAGGTTGACCTTCACCACGTCTTCCACCGACACGAAGTCGCGCATCTGGCCGCCCTGCGGGTAGCCGTTGTACTCGCCGAACAGCTTGACGGTGCCTTCCGCGCGGAACTGGTTGAAGTTATGGAACGCGACCGAGGCCATGCGACCCTTATGCTGCTCGCGCGGGCCATACACGTTGAAGTAGCGGAAGCCGACGATCTGCGACAGTGCCGTCGGCATAACGCGGCGCACAACCTGATCAAACAACAGCTTGGAGTAACCGTACACGTTCAGCGGACGCTCGAACTCCGGCGCTTCGCGGAAGGTTTCCGACGCGCCATACGTAGCCGCCGAGGAGGCATAGAGGAACTGCACGCCCTGATCCAGGCACGCGCGCATCACCGCCAGTGTGTAGCGGTAGTTGTTGTCCATCATGTACCGGCCGTCAGTCTCCATGGTGTCGGAGCACGCACCTTCGTGGAAGATCGCGCGGACCTTGCCGAAATCGCCGCGCGCAAAGCGCTCGACAAATTCGGTCTTGTCCAGGTAATCGCTGATCTGGCAGTCAACGATGTTCTTGAACTTGTCGGCGCGCGTGAGATTGTCGACGGCGATGATGTCGGTCTCGCCGCGCTCGTTCAGGCCCTTGACGATGTTGGCGCCGATGAAGCCGGCCGCGCCGGTGACGATGATGGTCATGATCGGTGGATCAAATGATCAGTTGAAGAGTTCTGCGTAAGTCACAACGGCCGTGCCCAGCTTGCCGACCACGATGCTGCCCGCACGGTTGGCGTATTGCACGGCTTCCTTGAGGCTGGCGCCGGCACCCAGCATGGTGGCCAGCGTGGCGATCACGGTGTCGCCGGCGCCCGACACGTCGTACACCTCACGTGCCTGGGCCGACACGTGCAGCACTTCGTGCTCGGTGTAGAGCGTCATGCCCTCTTCCGAGCGCGTCAGCAACAGCGCTTCCAACTGCAGCTCGCGGCGCAGGTTCTGTGCGCGGATGGTCAGATCCTGCTCCGACTTCCACGAACCGACCACTTGGCGCATCTCGGCGCGGTTGGGCGTGATCATGGTCGCGCCCTTGTAGCGCGAATAATCGTCACCCTTCGGATCGACCAGCACACGGCGGCCAGCCTGACGCGAAGCCTCGATCATCTTGCCTACGTGCGTCAAACCGCCCTTGCCGTAGTCGGACAGCACCACCACATCGTGCTGCGGCACCAGCGTGCCAAAACGGTCGAGCACCGACATCAGCACTTCGTGCGTGGGCGGGTTCTCGAAATCGACGCGGATCAACTGCTGCTGACGTGCCAGCACACGCAGCTTGATCGTCGTGTTGACGGCCGGATCGCGATGCAAATGGCCCGTGACTTGGCTTTCGCCGAGCAGCGTTTCGATGCTGCGACCGGGCTCGTCGTCGCCGATCACACCCAGCATACCCACCTGAGCACCTAGCGCGGCGGCGTTGCGCGCCACGTTGGCGGCACCGCCCAGGCGCTCGTCCGAGCGCTTGATCTGCACAACGGGCACTGGGGCTTCGGGCGAAATCCGCTCAACGTCGCCAAACCAGTAGCGGTCGAGCATCATGTCGCCCACCACGAGGATGCGGGCGGCCTGGATTTGTTCGGAAGCGAGTGCAGTCTTGGTCATGGGTGTCGGCGGCGGCCGAGGGTCACAGCGCAGTGATTACGATTGGGTGGAGCGCCCGATGGCCTGGTATTCAAAGCCCGCATCGCGCATGGCTTGCGGCTCGAACAAGTTGCGGCCGTCGAACACCATCGGCGTCTTCAACAGCGCCTTCACGGCGCTGAAGTCCGGGCTGCGGAACGCCTTCCACTCGGTCACGATGACCAGCGCGTCAGCGTTCTTGAGCGCGTCCATCTGACCAGCGCAGAACGTCACACGTTCCAGCTGCTCAGCAGAAAGATCGAGCGCCAGTGCGTGACGGGCCTCTTCCATGGCGACCGGGTCATACACCTGCACGCGTGCGCCGCGCGACAGCAGCGAAGCGATCAGGATACGGCTCGGCGCTTCACGCATGTCATCGGTATTCGGCTTGAAAGCCAAGCCCCAGATGGCGAACGTACGGCCGGTCAGGTCTGCACCCATGCGGTCTTCAATCTTGCCGACCAGCACTTCCTTCTGCTTGTCGTTGACGGCCTCGACGGCCTCCAGCACGTGCAGCGTCTGCCCATACTCCTGCGCAGTGCGCACCAGCGCCTGCACGTCCTTCGGGAAGCACGAGCCGCCGTAGCCGGTACCGGCATAAAGGAAGCTGTAACCGATGCGCGGGTCGGAGCCGATGCCCAGGCGCACGAGTTCGATGTCAGCGCCCACCTTGTCGGCCAAGTTGGCCATCTCGTTCATGAACGAGATACGCGTGGCCAGCATGGAGTTGGCAGCGTACTTGGTGAATTCGGCCGAGCGCACATCCATATAGAAGGTGCGCTCGTGGTTGCGGTTGAACGGCGCGTAGAGCGTGCGCATGATGGCCTTGGCGCGCTGGCCGTCGTTGTCGGCATAGGTACCGAGCACGATGCGGTCCGGGCGCATGAAGTCGTCCACTGCGGCACCTTCCTTCAGGAACTCGGGGTTCGACACCACCGAGAAGCCGACATCGGACTTGCCGCGCGTGGCAAGCACTTCGGCCACGGCAGCGCGCACCTTGTCGCCGGTGCCAACGGGCACGGTCGACTTGTCGACGATCACCTTGAAGCCGTTCATGTGCTGCGCGATGTTGCGCGCAGCCGCCAGCACGTACTTCAGGTCAGCCGAGCCATCCTCATCAGGCGGCGTGCCGACGGCGATGAACTGCACATCACCGTGCGCGACGCTGGCCGCCACATCGGTCGAAAACTGAATGCGACCGGCCGCGCGGTTACGCTCGATCAGCTCTTTCAAGCCCGGTTCGTAGATGGGCACGCCGCCGGCGTTGAGCAGGTCGATCTTCTTCTGGTCGACGTCGAGGCAGAACACATCGTTGCCAAGCTCCGCCAGACACGCGCCGGTGACCAGACCGACATAACCGCTACCGATGATGGTGATTTTCATACGAACACTTCAAAGATTAAAAAAGCGCCAGCGCGATGAACAACGCATCGTGCCGGACTGAATTACATGCTGGCCCCGCCGCTGCCGCCAAGCGTTTCGGTACGGCGCGGTGAGTAGGTTTCCCAGCGGTTGCAGCCGGGGCATTGCCAATAGAACAGACGTGCGCGGAAACCGCACTCCTGGCACGTATAGCGCGCCAGGTTGCGCGTACGGCTTTGCAGAAGATCGCGAATGGCGCCAAGATCCTGCGCGCGCTGGATGTCGGCATTGCCACCAGCCTCAACGGGATCCGCCAGCGCACTCTCGGCCACATCAGCCGTAGCGGCGGCCTCATGGCCGACCGCCTCGGAAGCACGCGTCGCCTCAGCCTCTACCAGGCGCGTCAACGCCATCAGCGACGGCTGACGGCGGATCTGATCACGCATCAGCGCCACGGCATCGTCGATACCGTGCACGTCCAGTTCATACTTGTAGACCGTATCGAGCAACTCCGGCCCCAGGCGGGCATCCATCTTAGAGCGCAGCCACGCCAGCCCTTCCGCGGCACGGCCGAGCTGTGCGTATGCCTTCATCAGCCGCTCAGCCACCAGCGGCAGGAATGCCGGATTCTGCTGCTCAATGCTGCGCCAACGCTTGATTGCGCCCTCGGTATCGCCCTGCCCTTGCGCCACATCGCCCAACTGGATGGTGGCGCGAACGTTCTTCGGGTTCTCCTGCAGCGCGCGCTCGAGCCACTCAATGGCGGTCGGCACGTCCTTGCGTTGCAACGATTCCTGCGCCAGCTCACAGCAGAACTGCGCGATCTGGACAGCGTAGTCCTTACCCTGCAAGGTCTGCAGCTCACGCGCGGCATCGATGGCTTTGCGCCATTCCTTTTCGACTTCGTACAGCTCCAGCAGTACGCGCTTGGCGGGTTCGGCAAACGTGCCTTCCATCAGCTTGCGCAGGGACTCTTCTGCGCGGTCCAGCAGGCCAGCGCGCAAGAAATCCTGGCCGAGTTCATACAACGCGTGGTCGCGCTCGCTGGCCGGCAGATCAGGACGGTTGACGAGATTCTGGTGCACGCGGATGGCGCGCTCGGTCTCGCCGCGGCGGCGGAACAGACTGCCGAGCGCGAAGTGCAATTCGGTGGTTTCCGGGTCGAGGCGTGCCACCTCAATGAAGGCGTCGATGGCCTTGTCCGGCTGCTCATTGAGCAGGAAATTCAGCCCCTTGAAATAGGAGCGCGGCAGCGACGACTGTTCGGTGCGCAACTGGCGGGCGTCGAGTCGCGCGGCAACCCAGCCCAAGCCAAACACCAACGGGATGGCCAACAGCCACCAGAGATCGAAGTCCATGCGTCAGACCTTGGGGCCGGGAACGTGATAGGGGGAGTCGGCAACGACGGGGGCAGTCGGCTCGACCACCTCTTCCGCCTTCTTCATGCGACCAATCTGACGACGCAAGCGGCTGGCGGTAAAGCGATGGCGCACTACACGCGGCGTCATCGCCAGCATGGCGAGCAGAATCCCGGCCACAAAGAATGCCAGTGCGATCAGAATCAGCGGCGCATGCCAGGCCACGCCAAACGGCAACACCAGCGAGACTTCCGCCGTGTTGTGCAATGCCAGCGCAAAGAGCAGCACAAACAACAGGAGGCGGATGACCCAGACGAGAAATTTCATGCAGGCTCAGTAACAAACAACAGCGCGGAAACAAACGGCGGTGCGGTAAGGCAGTACACGATTGCCGGGTTGTGCCGCATTGTAGCGGATTCACATGATGGCCAGCCACGCCAAGGGCTGTGCGAAAAGCCATCGCCACAATAGAAAACGCCCCGGTAAAACCGGGGCGCTCCTGAAACTACCTTCTGCAACCTAGGCTTAGCGCGACATGGCCAGCGGTACCGCCACATCCGCCGGAAAACCGGCGGTCTGGCGCTTGCCATCAGCCTGCCGGGCTGCCTTGACAACCATCAGTGACACAGCTGGCTCGCCCTCCGAAGAAGGTTCACCCTGTTGCGCCAGGCTGCGATCGACCCGTTCGCGCAATTCCTTACCCGCCTTGAAGTGCGGCACCCGCTTCTCGGGCACCAGCACCTTCTCGCCGGACTTGGGGTTACGTCCAACGCGCGGCGGACGACGATTCAGACCAAAGCTGCCGAATCCGCGAATCTCGATGCGGTGGCCGTCCGCCAGGGCGTCGGACATCGCATCCAGGATCGTCTTGACCGCGATGTCCGCGTCCCGCAGCAGCAGTTGCGGAAAGCGGGCGGCCAGCTTCTCCACGAGTTCGGACTTGGTCATGGGCATCGTGCGCGCGTCCTCGTCGTTCTTTAGGGTCGACCCGGTGGATGCTTACTGGTTGGTTTCGTTCAGCTTGGCCTTCAGCAGCGCGCCGAGGTTCGTGGTACCAGCCGTGCCGGTATCCGCCGAGAACTTCTGCATCGCTTCTTGTTGGTCGGCGCTGTCCTTGGCCTTGATCGAAACGTTGATGTTGCGCGACTTGCGATCGATGTTGACGATCATCGCGGTCATCGTTTCGCCTTCCTTCAGCACGTTGCGGGCATCTTCCACGCGGTCGCTCGAGATTTCCGAGGCACGCAGGTAACCTTCCACGTCGTCAGCCAGTTGCACCACGGCGCCCTTCGGATCAACGGCCTTGATCGTGACTTGCACGATCGAACCCTTGTCGTTGGTCGACACGAAGTTGTTGAACGGATCGCCCGACAGCTGCTTGATACCCAGCGAGATGCGTTCCTTGTCGATGTCGATGGCCAGCACAACGGCTTCCACCTCGTCGCCCTTCTTGTACTTGCGAACGGCTTCTTCGCCGGTCTCTTGCCACGACAGGTCCGACAGGTGCACCAGGCCGTCGATGCCGCCCGGCAGACCGATGAACACGCCGAAGTCGGTGATCGACTTGATCTGACCCGACAGCTTGTCGCCCTTCTTGTGGTTACGGCCGAAATCGTCCCACGGATTGGCCTTGCACTGCTTCATGCCCAGGCTGATACGACGCTTGTCTTCGTCGATATCCAGAACCATGACTTCCACTTCGTCGCCCAGCTGGACAACCTTCGACGGAGCCACGTTCTTGTTGGTCCAGTCCATTTCCGACACGTGGACCAGGCCTTCGATACCGGCTTCGATCTCAACGAACGCGCCGTAGTCGGTCAGGTTGGTCACCTTGCCGAACAGGCGGGTGCCTTGCGGGTAACGACGCGAGATGCCGACCCACGGATCTTCGCCCAGTTGCTTGACGCCCAGCGAGACGCGGTTCTTCTCTTGGTCGAACTTGAGGATCTTGGCGGTGATTTCTTGGCCAACCGACAGCACTTCGCTCGGGTGACGCACACGACGCCATGCCAGGTCGGTGATGTGCAGCAGACCGTCGATGCCACCCAGATCCACGAACGCGCCGTAGTCGGTGATGTTCTTGACGATACCGTTGACGATCGCGCCTTCCTTGAGCGTTTCCATCAGCTTCTGACGCTCTTCGCCCAGCGTGGCTTCAACCACGGCACGGCGCGACAGCACAACGTTGTTGCGCTTGCGGTCCAGCTTGATGACCTTGAATTCGAGGGTCTTGCCTTCGTACGGCGTGGTGTCCTTGATCGGACGCACGTCGACGAGCGAACCCGGGAGGAATGCACGAATACCGTTGACCATGACGGTCAGGCCGCCCTTCACCTTGCCGGTCACGGTACCGGAGATGATCTCGCCGGATTCCAGTGCCTTCTCAAGGTTCAGCCACGAAGCCAGGCGCTTGGCCTTGTCGCGCGACAGGATGGTGTCGCCGTAGCCGTTTTCCAGTGCGTCGATTGCGACCGAAACGTAGTCGCCGACTTGCACTTCCAGCTCGCCCTGGTCGTTCAGGAATTCTTCGACCGGAACAAATGCTTCAGACTTCAGGCCCGCGTTCACAACGACGAAGTTGTGGTCAATACGCACAACTTCCGCAGAGATCACTTCGCCAGCCTTCATATTGGACTTGGCGATCGACTCTTCGAACAGGGCGGCAAAAGATTCGTTAATTTGGGACATAAAAAATAGGCATCCGCAGAACATGCCTCGCAGAGCGTTCGCTCAATGACGAATTGGCGAAGACACGCGCATGCGGGGTTACGAGTTGAACAACCGCCAGTGACAACATGCCACCGGCACCGATCGGACCAGCACAGCCGAGTCAGTTTGCCTCTTAGTTTTCCTAATTGGCGCCCTGCACCTGCCGGTACCAGTCCAGTACCTGCGCAACCACTTCATCGACCGTCATATCGGACGAATCCAGTTGCCGCGCATCTTGCGCCGGACGTAGCGGCGCGACACTGCGGGTGCGATCCCGCAAATCACGTGCTTCCAAGTCTTGCGAAAGACTTTCCACTGTAGCAGAAAAACCCTTTGCAATCAATTGTTTATAGCGCCGCTCGGCGCGTGCCTGCACGCTTGCCGTGAGGAACACCTTGAGCACCGCTTCGGGGAAAACCACCGTGCCCATGTCGCGGCCATCGGCCACGAGGCCGGGGGCTTCCAGGAATGCCCGCTGACGTGCGTGCAGCGCCTCACGCACCGCACCGTGCACGGCAATCGCCGAGGCCTGGTTGCCGACAGATTCGTGGCGTAACGCCAAGCTCACATCTTCGCCCTTGAGCCAGATGTGATCGGCCTTGAAGCGCACATCCAGCGTGCTGGCGATGCGTACGAGGCTGTCCACGTCGTGGTCGTCGACGTTCTCCCGCATGCTGGAGAGCGCCACTAGGCGGTACAACGAACCGCTATCCAACAGGTGAAAACCAAGCAAGTCAGCGACCTGATGGGCGACGGTACCCTTGCCTGACGCAGTCGGGCCGTCGATGGTGATGACCGGATACGGCGTGGAAGCAGTGGCGTCGGACATGATGTATTGCTGGTGGTTAATTGCGTTTCAGATGGTGATGCCGCTGAACGCCGTGAAATAGTCCGGGAACGTCTTGGCGACGCAGCGCGGGTCGTTGATGCGCACCGCCACCGGGCCGAACGCGGCCAGCGAGAAGGCCATCGCCATGCGGTGGTCGTCGTAGGTGTCGATGCCGCCGGCAGGCGGTGTCCATTGCGACGGCGGCGTCACGCGGATGTAGTCGGCACCCTCTTCCACTTCGGCGCCGAGCTTGCGCAGTTCGGTGGCCATGGCGGACAGGCGATCAGTTTCCTTGACGCGCCAGCTTGCGATGTTGGTGAGCGTGGTGGTGCCGTCGGCAAACAGCGCGGCCACAGCCAGCGTCATCGCCGCATCGGGGATGTGGTTGCAATCCAACTCGACCGCGTGCAGCTTGCCGTCGTCGCGCTCGACGCCGCGCACTTCGATCCAGTTGTCGCCGGCCATGACGTTGGCACCCATGCGGTTGAGTGCGTCAGCAAAGCGGACGTCGCCCTGGATGCTGGACATGCCGACGCCCTCCACGCGCACTGGCCCGCCGCCCAGCGCGCCGGCCGCCAGGAAGTACGACGCCGACGAGGCATCGCCTTCCACGAAGATCTCGCCCGGCGCTTTGTAGGCGACGCCGGTCGGCACCGAGAACGACGCCCAACCGTCACGCTCGACCTGCACGCCAAAGCGCGCCATCAGGTTCAGCGTGATCTCGATATAGGGCTTGGAGATCAGCTCACCAATCACTTCGATGGTGACGTTGCCCGCGGACTCGACCAGCGGCAGCGACATCAGCAGCGCGGTCAGGAACTGGCTGGACACATCGCCGCGCACGCGGATGGGCGCCTCGATCTTGACCGGCGCGGCGTGGATCGCCAGCGGCGGATAGCCTTCGTTGCCGGTGTAGTCGATGCGCGCGCCAACCTGGCGCAAACCATCGACCAGATCGCCGATCGGTCGTTCGTGCATGCGTGGCACACCGTGCAGCGTGTACTCACCGCCTTGGAGTGCCAGCGCGGCCGTCAGCGGGCGGATGGCAGTACCGGCGTTGCCCATGAACAAATCCGCTGATTTGCTCGGGAAACGGCCGCCGGTGCCGGTGACGCGGTAAGCGTTATCGCCCAGGCGCTCGACCGAGACGCCGAGCTTGTCGAGCGCAGCCAGCATGACACGCGTGTCGTCAGAATCCAGCAATTCGCGCACAACGGTTTCGCCCCGCGCGAGCGCAGCCAACAACAGCACGCGATTGGAGATGCTCTTCGAGCCCGGCAGCTTGATAGTGCCGCGCGCCGCCTTCAGCGGACCGACGTCGAGATGTTCCATGAATCCAGTCAGTTCAAAACAAAACGTTATTCGGGTTGCGTAGTTGGCGCTACGCGTTGCGGCCAAGCCAGGCGTGCTTCGCTCGCGCGGCGGAACACGCGCTCAAGCGAGGCGCCATCGCGCTCGGCAATCATCGTCTTCAGGCGGCCGATCACGGCTTCATAGGTGTTCAACTCGCGCAGCAGTGCTTCGCGGTTCGACAAGCAGATGTCGCGCCACATCTCGGGCGACGAAGCAGCGATGCGCGTGAAATCGCGGAAACCGCCGCCAGCAAAATCGAGCTTGAGCGCGCCGTCTTCGGCATTGATGATCTGTGCGACCAGCGCGTACGACAGCACGTGCGGCAAGTGGCTGACCGCCGCGAACACCGCGTCGTGCTGCACGGCCGACATGATGTGGCAGTGTGCGCCCGCCACTTCCCACATTGCCTGCACGCGGGCGACATCAACACGGCGGTTTTCCTGCAGCGGGCACAGCACGGTTTTCTTGCCGACGTAGAGATCAGCCAGTGCTGCCTCCACGCCATTCAACTCGCGGCCGGCAATCGGATGTGCCGGTACGAACTGGCTGACTTGATCACCCAGCGCTGTCTTGGCGGCCATGATGACGTCGGACTTGGTGCTGCCGGCATCCGTGACGATGGTGTCGGGCCCCAGGTGTGGCTGCATGGCGAGCAGCAGCGGCAGCGTTTGCGCCACCGGCGCGCAGAGCACGACCATATCGGCGCCGCGCACGGCTTCTTCCATCGGCAGCGCCTCGTCGATCACGCCCAGCCGGATTGCCGCTTCAAGCGACGCAGCCGACCGCCCGACACCCACGATCTGCCCGACCACACCCGCGCGGCGCAACGCCAACGCCAGTGAACCGCCAATTAGGCCAACACCGACGATCACCAACCGGGAACTGGAAAAAGAAGAGGCCACAACACCGCCCTGCCAGAAAAAAAGCAAAGCGGCATTGTAGCCCGATGTGCGCAGCGCCCGATGCCCGCGCGGTGGTCCCAACAGAAGTTACGCGGCGGCCTTTTCCTGCGCCAGCGCCACTTCCAGCGCCTCGATAAAGGTGGCGTTCTCTTCGCGTAGACCGATACTGATGCGCAGCCATTGCGGCAGACCGTAGTTGCCGACCGGACGCACGATCACGCCCTGTTTGAGCAATGCGATATTCACGCGGGCGCCCGCGCTGCTGTCGTCCCCCACGCGCACCAGCACGAAGTTGCCCGACGACGGCACGTACTGCAGGCCGAGGCGATTGAACGCTTCAGTCAGTTGCACGTAGCCCGCAGCGTTCAGTTCCGCCGATTCGCGCAGGAATTCCGCGTCATTGAGCGCAGCCACGGCAGCAGCCTGTGCCAGGCTGTTCACGTTGAACGGTTGGCGAATGCGGTTGAGCAGATCAGTCAATTGCGGCTGCGCGATGCCGTAGCCCACGCGCAGGCCAGCCAACCCATACGCCTTCGAGAACGTGCGCGACACCAGCAGGTTCGGATACTGGCGCACCCAGGCTGTCGAGTCGTACTGCTGTTCGGGCTTGAGGAATTCGTTGTAGGCCTCGTCCAGCACAACCACGACGGTCGGCGGCACCTTGGCCAGGAACGCAGCAATTTCACTCGCCGATAGGAATGTGCCGGTCGGATTATTCGGATTGGCGATGAAGATCAGGCGCGTGTCCGGTGTGATGGCCGCAGCCATCGCGTCGAGGTCGTGGCCATAGTCGCGAGCCGGCACTTCGATGGCACGCGCGCCAACCTCCTGTGCCGCCAGCGCATACACGGCGAACGAGTGCTGCGCGTAGATCACGCCCTGCCCCGGCTCCACCAGCGCGCGGGCCGCCAGTTCAAGGATGTCGTTGCTGCCGTTGCCCAGCGTGATCCACGTTTCGGGCACACCAAACTTGGCATGCAGCGCGGCCTTCAGGCTAAAGCCATTGGCATCCGGATAGCGCGCCAGTTCGTCAATGGCTGCAGCCATCGCGTTCTTGGCCGATTGCGGCATGCCCAACGGGTTCTCGTTGGATGCCAGCTTGACGATGCGCGCGGCATCCAGACCGAACTCGCGCGCCACTTCGGAAATCGGCTTGCCGGCTACATAGGGGGCGATGGCGCGGACGTACTCCGGACCGAACTGCAAAGACATGGGGTGCTCCTTTGGTATCAGCGCCTCGCCCGTGCGAGACGCGTTTTTGAATCCCTCGGGAGCGCTGCAAACCAGCGCCGGCTTGCCTCGTTCCCGTTAGCGTGCCGAGGGGTAGGACCCCAGCACTTTGAAATACGCCGCGTCATGACGCAGCTTTTCCAGCGCGCGCGCCACTTGCGGGTCACGCTGATGGCCTTCCACGTCAACGTAGAAGTAGTACTCCCACGCACCGCTGCGCGCCGGACGCGACTCAAAGCGACACATCGACACGCCGTTCTCAGCCAGCGGCGCGAGCAGCTTGTAGACCGCGCCGGCCTCGTTCGGCACCGACAGGATCAGCGACGTCTGGTCACGCCCGCTCGGCTCCGTTTCATAGTTGCCGATCACGACGAAGCGCGTGCGGTTGTGCGGATCGTCTTCCACGTTGGCGCGCACCACATGCAGGCCGTAGCGATTGGCCGCCTGCACGCTTGCCAGCGCGGCGACGGTTTCATCCTCACCTGCCATGCGCGCAGCTTCGGCATTGCTCGACACGGCCTCGCGCGGCAGGTTCGGATAGTTCGTGTTCAGCCACCGCTGGCACTGCGCCAGCGCCTGCGCATGCGCACGCACCACCTTGACTTTCGACATGTCGTCAGTCTTGTGCAGCAGGTTGTGGTGCACCCGCAGCGCAATCTCGCCGCTGATCTTCAACGACGTCGTCAAGAACAGATCGAGCGTGCGCGACACGACGCCTTCCGTTGAGTTCTCGACCGGCACCACACCGCAATCGACCGTGCCGGATTCCGCCGCGCGGAACACCTCGTCGATGCTCGGGCACGGGACTGGCTGAATCTCATGCCCAAAGTGGGCGAACACCGCCTGTTCCGTGAACGTGCCCGTCGGGCCGAGGTAGCCAATGCGCAGCGCTTGCTCCAGGCCGCGGCACGCAGACATCACCTCACGCCAGATGGCAGCGATGCTCTCATCGTGCAGCGGGCCTGCATTGCCCGACTGCATCTTGCGGATGACCTGCAACTCACGGTCCGGTCGGAACGCCGGCGCCGAATAGCGCTTCTTCACCTCGCCCACTTCCTGCGCCACCTTGGCGCGGTCGGAGAGCAGCGTAAGCAGTTGGTTATCGATCGAATCGATCTGCGTGCGCAAGGGCGCCAACTCCGCCGCCAATGCGGCATCCTTGTTTTGCTTTGTATCGTCTGACTGACTGGTCATTGTAGGAATCGGGTTCGGCAATGGATTGCAAATTGCCGCGCAAAGCAGGCGCTTCGCGCAATGTTCTGCTGTGGTTGGGCGAATGCCTTAGGCGGATGCCCTCTCAAAGTCACGCAGGAAGTCGACCAGCGCTTCCACACCTTCCAGCGGCATTGCGTTATAGATGCTCGCCCGCATGCCGCCGACGGACTTGTGGCCCTTGAGCTGCACCAAACCGCGTTCGCGTGCCTGCGTGAGGAACGCCTCGTTGCGGGACTCATCGTTGAGGAAGAACGGCACGTTCATGCGCGAACGGCACGTCGGATGGATTTCGTTGCGGTAGAAACTACTGGCGTCGATAAAGTCGTACAGCATCTTCGACTTGACGATATTGCGCGTCTCCAGCGCTTCAACGCCGCCCTGGCGCTTGATCCATTGGAACACCAACCCAGCGATGTAGATCGCGTACGTGGGCGGCGTGTTGTACATCGAGCCGTTCTCTGCCACGAGGCGCCAGTTGAACGCCGACGGGCACAGCGGGTGCGCATGACCGAGCAGATCCTTGCGCACGATCGCGATCGTCAGGCCGGCCGGGCCGATATTCTTCTGCGCGCCGCCGTACAGGACTTGATAGCCGTCCCAGTCGATCGGCCGGGAGAGAATGTGACTCGATACATCGGCCACCACCACGCGCCCATGCGCTTGGCCAATGTCGGGGGTTTCCTGGAATTCCACGCCAACAATGGTCTCGTTCGTGCACAGATGCACGTAGGCCGCGTCATCTGAGAGCTTCCAGCTCGAGACGTCCGGGATCTTGTGAAAACGCTCGGCCTCGCAGGTCGCGGCGATGTTCACCTCGCCGTACTTGCGCGCCTCCTGCTGCGACTTCACCGACCACGTGCCAGTGACAACGTAGTCCGCCTTGGGCGCATCGACGGATAGGCGGCGCATCAGGTTCAGCGGAACGATGGCGTTCTCGGCAATCGCACCGCCCTGCAGGAACAGGATCTCGTAGTTGTCCGGCACCGCCAGCAGCTCACGCAAATCGGCAAAGGCCTGCGCCAGGATGCTCTCAAATTCGCGACCGCGATGGCTCATCTCCATCACGCTCATGCCGCTGCCCTGCCAGGACAGCATCTCGTCCGCTGCCTGCTGCAGCACCTCAGCCGGCAGCACCGCCGGTCCGGCCGAAAAATTATAGACACGTGCCTGGCTGGCTTGGATGGCGAGATCGGCTTGGCTCATGAGAGGGAGGGCAAAAGAAAAATGGCTGTCTGGGCGTGAACCCAAACAGCCATTATCCACCAACTGGCGGCACGACGGGGCGAGGTGGGGAACTCAGCCCCGATCGCCCGCCTACGCCAATCAATTACTTCGAAGCAGCGGCAACTTCCTTGTCAGCCATGTCGCGCATTGCCTTGCCGACTTGCGGACCGTACTTCTGCATCACGTTGCCCCACACTTCCTGCATGGCCTTGCCTTGGTTAGCCATGAACTTCTGGCCGCTCGGCGTCTTCAGGAACGTGGTCAGATCCTTGATTTCCTGGGTCGAGTAGTACTTGCCCAGCGAATCGTAGTGTGCTTGCAGAGCATCCTTGCGGAAGGCATCCGTTTCGAACGCCTTGCCGGCGCCGTCGGTCATGCGCTGCACAGCGCCATTCTTTTTAAGCTTGTCGACAGCAGCCTGCTTTTGCTTGTCGTTCAGCGACTTGTTCTCGACCAGCGATTGCTCCAGCACCAGCGGGGCTTCCTGCTTGGCACCGTTTTCCAGCACTTCACCCTGACCCTTGATGGCTGCGTCGACGTTCATCGTCGTCAGCAGTTCCTTGATGGCAGCCGTCTTGTCAGCATCGCCAGCCTGGGCGAAAGCAAACAGCGGAGCGAAACCAGCCACCACGATCAGATGTTTGAGTTTGAGACTCTTGTGCATTGTTGCTCCCTTGAAATAAGCGTTGCGATTAGGCCGGGCGAGTGACGCAAAAGTTCCAGCCCCTGCCGCGCACAGGTCCGGCATCATGACCAGAACTGTGCGCAACGGCAAGCAAAAGTTGTTTCCAATTATGACTCGGCGCTGTCATCCGACTGTGCATCGGCGTCCGGTGCGGCATCTGGCGTATCCACACTTTCATCACCTTCTGCGTCGGACTCCACCACACGCTGCAGACCGGACAGCTTGTTGCCCTCACCCACATTGATGAGCGTGACGCCCTGCGTAGCGCGGCCCATTTCGCGGATCTCGTCCACACGGGTGCGGATCAGCACGCCGCCAGTCGTGATCAGCATGATTTCGTCTTCCGGCGCCACCAGCGCGGCGGCGACCACCTTGCCGTTCCGCTCGGAGGTCTGGATGGCGATCATGCCCTTGGTACCGCGGCCGTGACGGGTGTATTCCGAGATCGGCGTACGCTTGCCGTAGCCGTTTTCGGTAGCCGTCAGCACGCTACCGATGCTCGTCTGAGCACCCTCACCTTCGGCCTCAGTCTCAGCCGGCGCCACCAGCATGGCGATCACCTGCTGACCATCCTCCAGGTTCATGCCGCGCACACCGCGCGCCTGACGACCCATCGGACGCACATCGTTCTCATCAAAGCGCACGGCCTTGCCCGCATCCGAGAACAGCATCACGTCGTGCTGGCCATCGGTAATGGCAGCGCCAATCAGGAAGTCGCCCTCATCCAGGTCCACTGCGATGATGCCGGCCTTACGCGGGTTCGAGAAATCGGTCAACGCCGTCTTCTTGACCGTGCCCTTGGAGGTGGTCATGAACACGAAATGCTGCTCATCGAACTGTTTGACCGGCAGGATCACGTTGATCTTCTCGCCCGGCGACAGCGGGAACATATTGACGATCGGGCGACCACGCGAGTTGCGGCTGCCTGCCGGCACTTCCCACACCTTCAGCCAATACAGACGGCCGCGGTTCGAGAAGCAGAGGATGTAATCGTGCGTGTTGGCGACAAATAGCGTGTCGATCCAATCGTCTTCCTTCGTGGCAGCAGCCTGCTTGCCACGCCCGCCACGCTTCTGCGCGCGGTACTCGGAAATCGGCTGGCTCTTCATATAGCCGCTGTGGGACAGCGTCACCACCAGATCCTGCGGCGTAATGAGGTCTTCTGTATCTAACTCGGTCGCATTGTGTTCGATCTGCGAGCGGCGCTCATCACCGAACTCCGCGCGGATGGCGGTAAGTTCCTCGACGATGATGGCAGTAATGCGCTCCGGACGCGCCAGGATATCCAGCAAGTCGGCGATCTGCGCCATCACTTCGCGGTATTCCTGAACGATCTTGTCCTGCTCCAGCCCAGTGAGTCGCTGCAGACGCATCTGCAGGATTTCCTGCGCCTGGGTGTCCGACAGCTTGTAAAGGCCGTCACCCTGCATGCCGAACGCCGGCAGCAAACCTTCCGGACGATAAGCGTCGCGACCACCGGCGGTTTCGCCCTCGGCGCGCGACAGCATCTCGCGCACCAGACCCGAATCCCAGCTGCGGCTCATCAACTCGGCCTTGGCAACCGGCGGCGTCGGCGCAGCCTTGATGATGGCGATGAACTCGTCGATATTGGCCAGCGCAACGGCCAACCCTTCCAGGATGTGGCCACGTTCGCGCGCCTTGCGCAAATCGAACACCGTGCGACGCGTCACCACCTCACGGCGGTGCAGCAGGAAGCACTCCAGCATCTGGCGCAGGTTCAGCAGGCGCGGCTGGCCGTCGACCAGCGCCACCATGTTCATGCCGAACGTGTCCTGCAGCTGCGTATTCTTATAGAGGTTGTTGAGCACAACCTCCGGCACTTCGCCGCGCTTGAGTTCGATCACCACGCGCATGCCGGACTTGTCCGACTCGTCGCGGATGTCGGAGATGCCCTCGATACGCTTTTCCGTCACCAGCTCGGCAATGCGTTCAAGCAGCGTGCGCTTGTTAACTTGATAAGGCAGCTCGTCGACGATGATCGCCTGACGCTGGCCACGATCGATATCCTCAAAGTGCGTCTTGGCGCGCATCACCACACGGCCGCGGCCGGTGCGATAGCCCTCGCGCACGCCCGAGATGCCATAGATGATGCCGGCCGTCGGGAAGTCCGGCGCCGGGATCAGCTCGATCAGCTCATCAACGGTTGCTTCCGGATTGTTCAGCAGATGCAAGCACCCGTCGACAATCTCATTCAGGTTATGCGGCGGAATGTTGGTCGCCATACCGACCGCGATCCCGGACGAACCGTTAACGAGCAGGTTCGGGATACGCGCCGGTAGAACCGAGGGCTCGCTTTCGCTGCCATCGTAGTTCGGCTCGAAATTGACGGTTTCCTTGTCAAGGTCGGCCAGCAGTTCGTGGGCAATCTTCGACAGGCGGATTTCGGTGTACCGCATGGCTGCGGCGTTGTCGCCGTCGACCGAACCGAAGTTGCCCTGGCCATCGACCAGCATGTAGCGCAGCGAAAAGTTCTGCGCCATCCGCACGATCGTGTCGTATACAGCAGTGTCACCGTGGGGGTGATATTTACCGATCACATCCCCGACGATACGAGCAGACTTCTTATAGGGGCGATTCCAGTCGTTGTTCAGCTCGTGCATTGAATACAACGCACGACGATGCACCGGCTTGAGACCATCCCGTACATCTGGAAGGGCGCGGCCCACGATCACGCTCATGGCGTAAGCGAGGTACGAACTGCGCATTTCCTCTTCAAGCGATACCGGGAGTGTCTCTTTGGCGAATTGATCCATTGGGCGAACGATGGGAGGCCCGGCAGCACTCACCGAGGTGAGCACGACAAGGCGCTACGGTTGCGCGAATAACAGAACATTTTACCATGCCGCAAGCCCCCTCCCCCTTATACGGGCGAGCGACGCATCATCAACCCGGGCACGCTCCCTGCGAATGTGACCAAAACCCGCGACCCAGTCCCCACAAGGGTTTGCGAGCAGTTTTCCGCCTTGTTGCGTACACACCACAAGGCCATGGTGCCCCGTTGGAATCGCTTATATTTGCTTTTTAGGAGTGCGTGCTTGTGGCACAATCCCCCAGCGAAGAGGCAGACATTGTTCGAAGTGGCGAATTCGCTACATCGAGGATGCTACACTCCGAAGAATGTATGACTTGTTTTCGTCCCATCTGCTCGCAGTCTTCTGCGGTGATCTCATCCTGAGAGGAGAAATATGAAAAAATTTGCCAAGCTCGCGTTCGCTGCAGCTGCGGTAGCCATGGCTGCGTCCGCTTACGCTCAGTCGGTGCCCTACGAAAAGAAGGCCGTCAACGACAACTGGGGTAACGGCACGAGCGAGTGGGTCTGGAAGAACGGCACGAACGAACTGTGCTGGCGCAATGGCTTCTGGACGCCGGCAACGGCCAACGCTCAGTGCGACGGCGCCCTGGCTCCGGCAGCTGCTCCGGCGGCTGCTACCCCGACCGCTCCGGCAGCAGTTGCTCCGACCAGCGAGAAGGTTACGTTCGCTGCTGACACGCTGTTCGACTTCGACAAGGCTGTGCTGAAGCCGGAAGGCAAGGCCAAGCTGGACGACCTGGTTTCGAAGCTGCAAGGCATCAACCTGGAAGTCGTGATCGCCGTTGGCCACACCGACTCGTTCGGTTCGGACAAGTACAACGACCGCCTGTCGGTCCGTCGTGCTGAAGCCGTCAAGGGCTACCTGGTCAGCAAGGGCATCGAAGCCAACCGTGTCTACACGGAAGGCAAGGGCAAGCGCCAGCTGAAGGTTGATCCGAAGTCGTGCAAGGGCGCTCGCAAGGCACAAATCGCCTGCCAGCAACCGAACCGTCGTGTTGACGTTGAAGTGGTCGGCACCAAGAAGTAATTCGGTTTCCACCGAAGAAAAAGCCCAGCGAAAGCTGGGCTTTTTTTTTGCCTGCACGCCTAGCGTTACGGCTTGGTTGGCTTATCGATTCGCGAACGGCCAAGGCAACAAAAAAGTGGTGACGCCCATGCGCCACCGCTGTTTGGCTCTCTGGGGTCTGTAACCCCATTCGTCCTTCTCTATTAGTAAGACGGCGTCGCCTGATCGTTGGCGACCATGGCGCGGTCACCCACGCGCAGGTTATTCGGGTTCTTCTGCGTAACGGTTGCTACGCGGCCATCGTCCAGCCGCACACTGATGCGGTATACCGTTTGCCCGCCCGCGCCAGCACGTTGCTCCACTTGATTGCCAGCATAAGCGCCGAGCGCTGCGCCGCCAATTGTGGCGACCGTGTTACCTGTGCCACCGCCAACTTGGTGACCCAGGATACCGCCCGCCACACCACCAATGATCGTGCCCAGAATACCTGGGCTGTTAACTGGCGCCTGCATCGGCTGG
>RepKanNP_Acetate_BrdU_F21BDRAFT_1000057_pt1 | contig 55928 bp, 51 predicted proteins | sample RepKananBrdUF21B_FD_10624 | JGI IMG/M metagenome (IMG submission 10624)
GGCGCCACGTGCCGCTCCAGCCGAAGACCGGCTCGCCCGCAGACGGCAGCGGCTTGCCGCAATACGTCAGGATTGCCTGGATTGTCGACAGTCCACGCTCGGTGCGATTGCCCGGGCTGATGCCGATGTCGATGGAGCGCACCGATGCCATGTCGCGTGTCAGGTGGTCAACCGCCGCGCCGGACAGCGCCGGTACCGAGCTGGCCCCGCTGACAACGAGTACACCAGCCTGTGTGGCGGCGTCGTTCAGCGTCGTGATGTTCTGCACGAAGGCACGGCCGTCGGCCAGGTCGATGTAGTGCAGGCCTGCAGCAATGCACGAGCGCGCCACGCGGTAGTCCTGCCCTTGAAACGGCCCACCCGTGTGGATCAACAGGTCGGGTGACAGGGTTTGCAGATGTCGGTCGAAGTCGGGCGCGTGGATGTCAATAGCTGCAGCGCGCAGTGTGGCGCGCGCCTTTGGCTGCAACGCATCGGCCAGGGCCTGTGCCTGTGCCAATGACCGCCCAGCAATCGTTACCGTCAGCGATGCGTGGACGGATAGGCGCTCGACCAGCCGCTGCCCGAAAAAGCCGTAACCGCCGATGACGACGACATGCACTTCACGTGGGCGCGCGGTCATTCAACCCGCCGCCACATGCAGCTTCGTCTGCAGCCCTGCGTCGTTGCTCGAATGGGTATGTACCAGCGCCTTGTCCGGATTGGCGTAGCGGTATGCGCGGCGCAACGCCATCGCCACCTCGTGGAAGCCCGAGAGGATCAGCTTCTGCTTGTTCGGATACAGCGCGATGTCGCCCGCGGCAAAAATGCCGGGGCGCGACGTTTCGTACGCCGTGGTTTCCACCGCAATGCGACCCGCGCGCATTTCCACGCCCCAGTTGGCGATTGGGCCGGGCTCGGAAACCAGCCCATACAGTGCGATCAACTCATCGCAAGGCAGGGTGACTTCACCCTCGCGTCCACGGATGGCGACGCCGGTAAGCGTGCCATCTGGCGTGCTGTCCAGTCGCGAGAGCATGCCGAGCACGAAGTCCATTTCGCCAGCGGCAACGGCGGCGCGCATCTCGGCAACGGAGGCATCCGCGGCGCGGAAGCCCTCACGCCGGTGCACGAGCGTGACGCGCGCAGCAGTCTTGCGCAGCGCCAGTGCCCAGTCGAGCGCCGAATCCCCGCCGCCGGCAATCACGACCCGCTTGCCGGCGAAGCGCGCGGTGTCGCGCACGGCGTAGTGCACGTGACGACCTTCGAGCGCCGCAGCCTCGGGCAGGGACACGCGTTGCGGGGCAAAGGCGCCATTGCCAGCCGTAATGAGCACGGCCGCACAGTCGAATACGTCACCGGCACTGGTGGTGACGTGGAATCGCTGGCCGTGCTCGCCTTCGATGGTCTCCACCGTTTCAGCCCGCCGGCCACACAGGATGGGGTAGCCGAACGGCGCGCACTGTGCCAACAGACGGTCGACGAGTTCCTGCGCGGTGCACGACACCAGCGCAGGGATGTCGTAGATCGGTTTTTCCGGATACAGCTCGGTGCACTGGCCGCCTGGGCGGTCCAGCGCATCCACCAGCACGCACGACAGCCCCAGCACGCCTGCCTGGAACGCCGCGAACAGGCCAACCGGCCCGGCGCCCACCACGAGCACGTCGACGCGCTGTTCGACTGGCTGAGCGGTATTGGCGGGGAGGATGGCTGGGCTTGTCATGGCAAAGCGAAGAGAACGAAACAATGCGGCCACTATAGCGTGCGGCGGCCCATCGGCTGCCAACACCGTCACGGGCAGTCGGGTCTTCCCGGTTTTCTCCGGATCCGCGCTGAGTGGTGCGGGCGGCCCCCGATTCCGCGTCGCAGCAGTAAAATGACGGAATGCCAAACATTTCCACCGCCTCCGCCCGCAACGCTGATCTGCACTGTCATTCCACCGTGTCGGATGGCCTGTTGGCGCCACAAGACGTGGCTGCGCGCGCCGCTGCACATGGTGTGACGCTGTGGGCGCTGACCGACCACGATGAAGTGGCGGGGCAGGCCGCCGCACGCGAGGCGGCCACGTCGCTTGGCATGGCGTATCTGTCGGGTGTGGAGATTTCCGTCACCTGGGCAGGGCGCACACTGCACATCGTTGGTTTGGGCATCGACCCGGACAACGCCGAGCTGGTGCAGGGGCTGGAGCGCACGCGTTCGGGCCGCTGCGCTCGTGCGGAAGACATGAGCGAAGCGCTCGCCAAGCTGGGCATCGAAGGTGCCTATGCGGGCGCGCTGGGCTACGCCGGCAACCCGGACATGGTCTCGCGCACGCACTTCGCGCGCTTCCTGGTCGAGCACGGCCATTGCCGCGATATCTCTGAGGTGTTCGACCGCTACCTCGGTGACGGCAAACCGGGTTATGTGCCGCATCGCTGGGCACGCTTGGCAGACGCGATCAGTTGGATTAAAGGCGCCGGCGGCGTCGCCGTGATGGCGCATCCGGGCCGCTACACGCTCTCGCTGGTTGAGCACAGCGCGCTGTTCGACGAATTCAAGGACCTGGGCGGTGAGGGCGTCGAAGTCATCACCGGCAGCCATACGCCCGATCAATACGCGCTCTACGCCGACGTGGCGCGCCGCTACGGCCTGTTGGCCTCGCGCGGCTCGGATTTCCATGGCCCCGGCGAAGGCCGCATCGAACTGGGCGAGCTGCCGCCGTTGCCCGATAACCTGACGCCGGTGTGGAGCCGGTGGATGTCTTAACCCTATCGTCCACCCAATCCTACCCAGCGCCCCGCATGTCTCAGTTCTTCCAGATTCACCCGACCACGCCGCAAGGGCGCTTGATTCGCCAGGCAGCGGAGATCATCCGCGCCGGCGGCCTGGTCGCACTGCCCACCGATTCCTGTTACGCACTGGCCTGTCATCTGGACGACAAGTCGGCCGTCGAACGCCTGCGCCGCGTGCGCGGCATCGACGAGAAGCAGCACCTCGCGCTGATGTGCCGGGATCTTTCTGAACTGGCCATATTTGCACGCGTTGACAACAAGCAGTACCGCGTGGTGAAGGCAGCCACGCCGGGCCCATTCGTGTTTCTGCTCGAAGCGACCAAGGAGGTGCCGCGCCGGCTCTCGCACCCCTCGCGCAAGACCATCGGCCTGCGCGTGCCGGAACACGCGATTCCCCTGGCGCTGATGGCCGAACTGGGTGAGCCGCTACTCACCTCCACGCTGCAACTGCCCGGTGATGACGCGCCGCTGAACGAAGCCGAGACCATCCGCGAGCGGCTGGAAAAGCAGCTGGAACTCGTCATCGACGGCGGCCCGGCCCCGGCCGAACCCACCACCGTGATCGACTTGACCAGCGGCGAGCCGGAACTGGTGCGCCTCGGGCGCGGCGATCCGGCCCGCGTCGGCTTGTAGGCAAGTGCCGATGCGGTATGTGCGGCCGGCGTGCCGCCGCGCGTGCTTGCTACAATAGCCCGCCTATGGACCCCACACTGATCCAGAACATCGCGGTTTACGCGATCCCCGTCCTGTTTGCCATCACGCTGCATGAGGCGGCGCACGGCTATGTCGCCAAGCATTTTGGCGACGACACGGCCTATGTCATGGGCCGCATCAGTATCAATCCGCTGCGGCATATTGATCCGATCGGCACGATTGCGATGCCGCTGCTGCTGTATTTCGCCACCAAGGGTGCGTTCGTCTTCGGCTATGCCAAGCCGGTGCCGGTGCGCTTCGGCCGCCTGCGCGATCCGCGCTGGCATGGCATGTGGGTGGCGCTGGCCGGGCCGGCCTCCAACTTCGCCCAGGCGATCGTCTGGGGCGTGCTGGCCGTGCTGTTTGCCGTGGGCGGCGTGAACGAGCCGTTCCTGATCGGCATGGCGCGCGCGGGCATTCTGGTCAATATGGTGATGGCGGCGTTCAACATGTTTCCGCTGCCGCCGCTCGACGGCGGGCGCGTGCTGGCTGCACTGCTGCCGCCTCGGATGGCGCTGGGCCTGTCGCGCATTGAGCCGTTCGGTTTCTTTATCGTGATGGCGCTGATCATTTCCAACGTCATCACCAATGTCTGGATGCGCCCGATCATGGCGCTGCTGTTTCAACTGCTGCAGTGGATCCTGAGCCCGCTGCAGATGCTGTTTTCCTGAGTCTCCAAATCCATTTCCCACATGTTTCCTGACCGCGTACTTTCCGGCATGCGTCCGACCGGTGCCCTGCACCTGGGGCACTACCACGGCGTTCTGAAAAACTGGGTCCGGCTGCAGGCCGAATACCCGTGCTACTTTTTCGTCGCTGACTGGCATGCGCTGACCACGCACTACGAGTCGCCTGAGGTGATCGAGGAATCCGTGTGGGAAATGCTGATCGACTGGCTGGCTGCAGGAGTTGACCCGTCGCAGGCCACGCTGTTTATCCAGAGCCGCGTGCCGGAGCATGCGGAACTGTTCCTGCTGCTCTCGATGGGCACGCCGCTGGGCTGGCTCGAGCGCGTGCCGACCTACAAGGACCAGATCGAGAAGCTCAAGGAGAAGGACCTCTCCACCTACGGCTTCCTCGGTTACCCGCTGCTGCAGGCCGCCGACATCCTGATCTACCGCGCCGGCTTCGTACCGGTGGGCGAAGACCAGGTGCCGCACGTCGAGATGACGCGTGAGGTCGCGCGTCGCTTCAACTACCTGTACGGCCGCGAGCCGGGCTTCGAAGAGAAGGCGCTGGAAGCCGCCAAGAAGCTCGGTGGCAAGCGCGCCAAGCTGTATCTGGAACTGCGCACCGCCTATCAGGAGCGCGGCGAAGACGAAGCCCTGGAGCAGGCTCGCGCGCTGCTGGCCGAATCGCAGAGCCTCTCGTTGGGCGACCGCGAACGCCTGTTCGGTTACCTGGAAGGCGCACGCAAGATCATCCTGCCCGAGCCGCAGGTGCTGCTGACCGAGGCATCGCGCATGCCTGGCCTCGATGGCCAGAAGATGTCCAAGTCGTATGGCAACACCATCCGCATGCGCGAGGACAAGGAAAGCGTCGAGAAAAAGGTTCGTACCATGCCGACCGACCCGGCTCGCGTGCGCCGCACTGACCCGGGTGATCCGGACAAGTGCCCGGTGTGGCAGCTGCACCTCGTCTACTCCGACGACGACACCAAGCAGTGGGTGCAGAAGGGTTGCCGCAGCGCCGGCATCGGCTGCCTGGAGTGCAAGCAACCCGTGATCGAAGGCATCCTGCGCGAGCAACAGCCAATGCTCGAACGCGCGCAGAAATACATGGACGATCCGTCCTTGCTGCGCGCCATCATCGCCGACGGTTGCGACAATGCCCGCAAGGTCACGCAAGAGACCATGCGCGAGGTGCGCGAAGCGATGGGCTTGACCTATAGCTAACGCCTTTGATGTCCGCTGCCATGCTCGACCCGCATAGGCTCGCCGCGCCGTCCGCTTGGGTAGCGCGCTGGGCGGCCGAGTTGCCATCCGGCGCGTCCGTGCTGGATGTGGCCTGCGGTAGCGGCCGCCACGTGCGCTGGCTCGCTGCGCGTGGTTTCCGCGTGACCGGTATCGACCGCGATGCCACAGCGCTGGCTGGCCTGTCGGGCATAGCAGAAACCATCGTTGCCGACATCGAAGGTGGCCCCTGGCCGTTGCCGGCCGACGCGGCTTTCGACGCCGTGGTGGTCACCAACTACCTGCATCGGCCGCTGTGGCCGCAATTGCTGGCGGCCGTCGCGCCGGGCGGGCGCCTGATCTACGAAACCTTCGCCATCGGAAACGAAACCGTCGGTAAGCCGTCCAATCCCGCATTCCTGCTGTTGCCGGGTGAACTGCTCAGTGCCGTGCAGGGTCAATTGCGTGTCATCGGCTACGAAGACGGCTTCATCTCGTCGCCTCGAGACGCTTACGTGCAGCGGGTTTGCGCGGTGCGCGAGCGCTCGGATGACGTGGCGCCCCGGTACGCACTTTGAAGTTGCTGACGACTGCGGCTTACCCGTCTCTTGGCGGGCATCCGATGTGGCGAATTCGCTTTGACGATCCGGTACAATCCGACTGTTTACGTTGACGCTTTTGTTTGCTTTCGAAACCATGACCCAGATTTCCGGCAGTCTCGTCGCCATCGTCACGCCCATGCACGAGGACGGCAGCCTTGATTACCCGTCCCTGCGCAAGCTCATCGACTGGCACATCGCTGAGGGCACCGATGGCATCGTCATCGTCGGCACCAGCGGTGAATCCCCGACGGTGTCGGTGGAAGAGCACCGCGAGCTGATCCGCGTGGCGGTCGAGCAGGCCAACAAGCGCATCCCGATCATCGCCGGCACCGGCGGCAACTCCACCGTGGAGGCCATCGAACTGACGGCCTATGCCAAGCAGGTGGGCGCCGATGCTTCGCTGCAGGTCGTGCCGTACTACAACAAGCCGACGCAGGAAGGCATGTATTTGCACTTCCGCAAGGTGGCCGAATCGGTCGACCTGCCGGTCATCCTGTACAACGTGCCGGGCCGTACCGTGGCCGATATGACGGTCGAGACCATGCTGCGTCTGGCTGAAGTGCCGGGCATCATCGGTGTGAAGGAAGCCACCGGCAACATCGACCGCGCTGCGCAACTCATCAAGGGCGCACCGGCTTCGTTCAAGATCTACAGCGGGGATGATCCGACTGCCATCGCGCTGATGCTGCTGGGCGGTCATGGCAACATCTCCGTCACCGCCAACGTGGCGCCGCGCGCCATGCACGAGTTGTGCGTTGCCGCCATGCGCGGCGACGTGGAGACGGCCCGCCGCATCCACATGCAACTGCTGTCGGTACATAAGAACTTGTTCGTTGAATCGAACCCGATTCCCGTCAAGTGGGCCCTGCAAGCCATGGGCATGATGGAAGGCGGTATCCGCCTGCCGTTGACGCCGCTGGCACCCCAGTATCACGAAGTGGTGCGCGCATCCCTCAAGGATGCCGGGCTGCTCTCCTGATGTTCACCGGCTCTTCCTGGCCCACTAAGGCCATCGTTCTCGTTTGAAGGATCGCAAGTCAATGAAACTGCTCCAAACCCGTCGCGGGGCTGTGGCGACGTCCGCTCAACTGTTGCTGGCCGCGTTGTCGGTTGCCATGATTTCCGGTTGCGATACCGTTAATGAGGTGATGCAGCCCGACCGCATCGACTACAAGTCGCAGGCCAAGAAGGGCCCGACGCTGGAAATCCCGCCTGATCTGACCAGCGTCCAGGCTGACCGCCGTTATGCTGCACCGGACACGGGCACGACCACGCTGTCGGCCTATACGTCGACGGCCCCCAAGGTCACGACGCCCGGTTCGGGTCCGGACACTGTGCTGCCTGCCGTGTCGGACATGCGCATTGAGCGTGACGGCAATCAGCGCTGGCTGGTCGTGAAGACCACGCCGGATGCCCTGTGGCCGAGCCTGCGCACGTTCTGGCAAGAACTCGGCTTCCTGCTGGTGATCGACTCGCCTGAGACCGGCATCATGGAAACCGACTGGGCCGAAAACCGCGCGAAGATTCCGCAGGACATCATCCGCCGTACGGTCGGCAAGGTGTTCGACGGTCTGTATTCGACCGGCGAGCGCGACAAGTTCCGCACCCGTATCGAGAAGGGCCCGAACGGCACGGTCGAGGTGTACATCTCGCACCGCGGCGCGCAAGAACAGCTGGTTGGCTCGTCCAAGGATCAGACTGTGTGGACACCGCGTCCGGCAGATCCGGAGCTGGAAGCCGAATTCCTCTCGCGCCTGATGCAGCGTCTGGGTGCCAGCAAGGAAGCTGCGCAGCAGAAGCTCGCACAGACGCAGGCCGCGCATCCGGTGGAAGAGGGCGCGAAGGCAACCGAGGGCGTGCAGGCTGCACGTGCTGCGGGGCCGTCGCTGCTGGCGCAAGCCAATGGACAACCGGTGCTGAACGTGCCGGAACCGTTCGATCGCGCCTGGCGCACCGTGGGCCTGGCACTGGATCGCGTGAACTTCACTGTGGATGACCGCGACCGCTCGCAAGGCGTGTACTTCGTCCGCTATGCCGACACCAAGGCTGAAGCGAACGCGCCGGGCTTCTTCTCGCGCCTGTTCTCGGGCACGAAGATCGAAGACCTGAAGCGTGCCAAGCGCTATCGCGTGGTGGTCAAGGACGGCGGTGCCTCGTCGACCGTGCTGGTGCAGAACGACGATGGCTCGGCGCAGACCGGCGACATCGGCAAGCGCATTCTGTCGCTGCTCGACGAGCAACTGCGGTAATCGGCATCATGCAGTACGGCTGCCTGGGTTTGGCGATGATCGGGCGATGACACTGAGATTCGCCAGCCTTGGCAGCGGCAGTGAAGGGAATGCGCTGCTTGTCGAGTCCACGGATGGAACGACGAGCACGCGCATCCTGCTCGACTGCGGATTCGGTATCCGCGAAACCGTGCGCCGGCTCGAACGCCTTGGCTGTGCGCCGGAATCCCTCAACGCCATCCTCGTTACGCACGAGCATGGTGATCATGTTGGTAGCGCCTACGCGGTTGCTGCCAAATACAACATCCCCGTCTGGACCAGCCACGGCACGTATCGCGCCACCGTGAACTTGCGCGGTGCCGATCGAGCCGCCGTGCGCTTTTGCCGCGCAGACGACGTGTTCAGCATTGGTGATCTACAGATCCTGCCGTACACCGTGCCCCACGATGCGCGTGAGCCGTTGCAGTTCGTCTTCAATGATGGTGCGCGCTGCCTTGGTGTCCTGACGGACGCCGGCATGTCGACTGAATACCTGTGTGCGCATTTGGAAAACATGCACGCGCTCGTACTGGAGTGCAATCATGACCGCGAGATGCTGGCCAACTCGGCGTATCCATGGTCATTGAAGCAGCGTATCGGCGGCGATTTTGGTCATTTGGCCAATGACATCGCCAGTGGAATTCTCACGCGCGTAAGGCATGCCGCCCTGCAGACCGTGGTAGCTGCGCATTTGTCCAAACAGAACAACACGCCCCTGTTGGCGGGTCAGGCGATTGCTGTGGCGCTGGGCATTGATGCCAGCGATGTACCAATCGCCGATCAGGAAGAGGGGCTGCCTTGGTGCACGGTCTAGTGCTGGAGCGCGCGCCTTGTAAGATTCAGATACAACTTCGAGTGGCAACTGAAGCCGGCAACGACATTGTCGTAGTCACGCGCCCATAAAAAAAGCCGACCCGAAGGTCGGCTTTTTTGTCTCGCGAGAAACGCGATTATTGCTTGGCAGCCGGAGCCGAAGCGTCCGAGGCAGCAGCCGGAGCAGCAGCAGCGTCCGAAGCAGCAGCAGCCGGGGCAGCAGCAGCGTCCGAAGCAGCAGCCGGAGCAGCAGCAGCGTCCGAAGCGGCCGGAGCGGCAGCAGCCGGAGCCGAAGCTTCCGGAGCAGCAGCCGGAGCAGCAGCTTCTTCCTTCTTACCGCAAGCGGCCAGAGCCACAGCAGCCATCAGCGAGGCGATCAGGAGAGACTTTTTCATTTTTCGATCCTTAAACTGGATATGGAAAGCAGACAACACAAAGGGCGATGAATAATTACCGGTAATTATCGCTCTGGAACGACACCTTCTTCTGTGCTTCCAGCCAAGCTGCGCAAAGGCAGTCCCGGCCAGCAAGCTAGCAACGGATTATAGCGACCTTTACACACCCTGTGTAGCCGAGTCCGGCCTACAGCAGACGCGATTCATGCGCTTTTGTAACGATCTGTTTCAGCGCGAATCAGCGCGTCCCAGGTCCTGCCAGACGTAGCCAACCTTCTTCATACCAAGCATGCAGCGTATCCATCAGGTCTGGCAGATCGGCGACTGCATCGACGGACGCTCCGCTGGCGCTGCGTCGGTCAGATAACGCAGATAGCCACGCAAGCAGCGTACCCGGCGGCTCAAATGTGTCGCCGTTGATCCAGAAGTGCTGACTGCTGTAGAGCGCTTGCGTGCGCGCGTCCAGTACAACGCCTTCCTTGCGTGCTCGGGCAGTGAAGCGCGCGAGCGGTAAGCGCGGCTGGGTGATGAAGTCGATATGGTCTTTCGGCTCGGTCAGGTAGGCGCCGAGGAATTCGCCGACGAGCTCGGGTGTCCAGCGCAGCGCGTTGAGTTTCTGCGTGAGCGCCTTGACCATGGCGACAGGCAGTTCGCCGGGGTGCTCCGTGGGCTTCTGCTCGGGATCGGTGTAGCGGCCTTCAAAGTTGGGATCGTCTTCGAGCGTTTGAGAGAGGAAGCCGAGGAAGTGGCCGGCCAGTTCGCGGTACGACGGGGAGCGGAAGCCGATCGAATACGTCATGCAGTCGCCCTCGGCCACACCGTCGTGCGCGTAGTGTGGGGGCAGGTACAGCATGTCGCCGGGCTCCAGCACAAATTCTTCTTCAGGCTGGAAGTTGGCGAGGATCTTGAGTGGCAGGTCCGGCACGAGCGTGAGATCGTCCTGCGCCGAAATGCGCCAACGGCGTTTGCCGTGGGCTTGCAGCAGGAACACGTCGTACGAATCGAAATGCGGGCCGACACCGCCGCCGTCGGTGGCGAAACTGATCATCACGTCGTCGAGCCGCGCGTCGGGGATGAAGCGGAAACGCTGCATCAGCGCTTCAACCGCCGGTTCCACGAGGTTCGCACCCTGCACAAGCACGGACCAGTTGCGCGTCTTGCGTGAGGGCAGGGGCCGCTCGTCAAACGGGCCTTGCGTGAACGACCAGCGCCCGCGCGATTGGGCGATCAGCCGGGATTCCACGTCCGGACGTTGCGCCAGCGCCAGCACCCGTTCGGGTGACAATGGAAAGTGCAGCGCACGCATCTCATCAGGGGAGAGCGCCTGGCGGATCAGCAGAGGCTTCTTTTGCCAGTGTGTGCGCATGAAATCGCGTGGTGACAGACCGCCCAGCAGCTGTGCCGGACGTCCCGCCGGAAGGGCAGTTTGGTCGCTGCCTTGGACGCCGCCATCGGCAGCGTATAATGGGACTTCGTTCATGGAGTGCGCAATTGAAAATCGCGAAGAATACGGTGGTGTCGGTGGCTTACAAACTGTCCGACGCGCAGGGCAACGTCATCGAGGAATCCGATGAGCCGATGGTGTACTTGCACGGCGGCTATGATGGCACGTTCCCCAAGATCGAGGAAGCGCTGGACGGCCAGGAGCAAGGCTTTGAGACCAAGCTGCAGCTGGAACCGGACGACGCTTTTGGCGACTACGATCAGGAGCTGATCAAGATCGAGCCGCGTGACCGTTTTCCGGAGCCGCTCGAAGTCGGCATGCAGTTCGAGGGCGTGCCTGAAGACGGTGACGAGGAAGACGCCGTCGTCTACACCGTTACGGACGTGGCGGAAGACAAGGTTGTGCTGGATGGCAATCACCCGCTGGCTGGCATGGCGCTGCGCTTCGAGCTGAAGGTGACGGACGTGCGTGAAGCCACTGCCGAAGAGATCGAGCACGGCCACGTGCACGGCGAAACCGGCCTCGAAGTGGTCGACGAGGATGAAGACGACGACAAGCCGCACACGCTGCACTGATCGTCTGATTCTGCAGCACACATGAGAAACGGGAGCCTTGGCTCCCGTTTTTTATTGCGCGGGTATGGACTGTACGGGTGTGGGAACCGCCTCCGGCGGCGGTTCGCTGGCGATGCGGCGACCCCGCACGTGAAACAATGGCGTGCGGCCCGGCGTGACTGACACTTCCAGCCATTGATCGAGCGTGGGCGAGCCATACGTGCGGGCACGCATGACATGCGGGTCCGGGCGGCCGTCTTCATCCTTGAGCGGACGATCGAGCAGGAAGGTCTGGCTGGCACCGTGGATGAGCAGGACGGCGCCATCGTAGTCACGCGTGAGCGTGCGCAACTGGCGCTTGAGTGCCAGATAGCCGTCGTGCGGGCGGCGGCGCAGCAGACCGTCGAGCAGGTTTGGCGCGCGACGCCGCTCCCAGCCATCTTCAAACAGCGGGTCAGCTTGCATCATGATGACCACGCCAGGCGCCTTGCGCTGGCGGGCCACGCCGAAGGCGCGCGCCAGCCACTGGCGATTGGCTTCGAGGCGGTCTTCATATTCACCGTTGCGCCCACCCGCGGTCTTGTAGTTGTTGTTGTCGCCGGGCACGTTGAGGGTGACGAACAGCACGCCGTCCGTTTCCCAGCGCGTGTTCTCGCGGTAGCTGCGGAACTTGGCCTGATCGGACTGGCGCATGATCGTCATGGCGCGCTGACCGAGCGTGTTGTCGTCGGGGTAGAACAACTCGCGCAGGCGCAGCAGGCGTTCGATCGGGTCGAAGCGGCCGGCAGCGGGGCGCTGGCAGTCGCTCCAATCGTGGTCACCGGGTATGTAGATGAGCGGTGCGCTCAGGCTGTTGAGCAGATCGTGGCGTGCTTCGAGCAGGGTGTCGGCGCAGGACTCATCGCGGCCCTTCAGGTTGCCCAGGTGGACGACAAAGGCCGGGTGTTCGGCATCGATGGCGTCGAGCAGCGTGCGCGCTGGAGCTTCCTCATCAGCGCGTTCAGGCACGTTGCCGATGATCGCGAAGGTGAAGCTGGACGGGGCGGCCGGCTTGGGATCCTTGGGCGCGGACGTGGCTGCCATTCCGGCAGCCGGCACCAGCATCGCCAACACGATGGCGATGCCTTTGAGCGTGCGCGAAATCGAGCCGGGCCGGGGCATCAGGCAGATGGGGTGGACAGCGCCTTGAGCCGGTACAGCGCGTCGAGCGCTTCACGCGGCGTCATGTCGTCGGGATCGATGCCTGCCAGGGCCTCGGCCAGCGCGCTGTTGGCCGCCTCCGCTGGTGCTTCGTCCTCATCTTCATCAGCGATGGGCGTATCGGCGGCGAGCGCAAACAGATCGAGTTGTGGTGTGGCGCCAGTGTCGGCGGAATGCTGCTCCAGCCATGCCAGCCGCTTGCGCGCGGCGCGGATGACCGGCTGCGGTACGCCTGCCAGTTGCGCGACCTGCAGGCCATAGCTTTGGCTGGCCGGGCCTTCCTGCACAGCGTGCAGGAAGACGATGCCATCGCCATGCTCCACGGCCGAGAGGTGTACGTTGGCGGCCTGCGCGAATTCCTGTGGCAGTTGCGTCAGCTCGAAATAGTGCGTGGCGAACAGCGTGTGGCTGCGGTTGTGCGAGAGCAGGTGGCGTGCAATCGCCCAGGCAAGCGCCAGACCATCGAACGTGCTCGTGCCACGCCCGATCTCGTCCATCAGCACCAGGCTGTTGGCGGTGGCGCGGTGCAGGATGGCAGCGGCTTCGGTCATCTCGACCATAAAGGTCGAGCGGCCGCCCGCCAGATCGTCTGCTGCGCCGATACGCGTGAAGATGCGGTCGATCGGGCCGATGGTGGCGGCCTCGGCAGGCACGAAGGCGCCAACATAGGCGAGCAGCACGACCAGCGCGGTCTGCCGCATGAAGGTCGATTTACCGCCCATGTTCGGGCCGGTGATGAGCAGCAGCTTGCGTGCTTCTTGGAGTACGCAGTCGTTGGCGACGAACTGTTCGACTTGCTGTTCGACCACCGGATGGCGCGCACGCGTCAGCTCGATGCCGGGGGCATCCGTCAACGTCGGGCGCGACCATGACAGCGCATGCGCGCGCTCGGCCAGCGTGGCCAGCACGTCGGCCTGCGCCAGCGCGGCGGCGATGCGCTTGAACTCGGCCAGATGTGGCAGCAGCTTCTGCAGCAACTCTTCGTAGAGAAGTTTTTCACGCGACAGAGCGCGGTCCTGCGCAGAGAGCGCCTTGTCCTCAAACGCCTTCAGCTCGGGCGTGATGTAGCGCTCGGCGTTCTTGAGCGTCTGGCGGCGACGGTAATCATCGGGCACCTTGGCGGCCTGGCCGTTGGTGACTTCGATGTAGAAGCCGTGCACGCGGTTGTACTCGACACGCAGGTTGGCGATGCCGGTGCGTTCGCGCTCGCGTGCTTCCAGGTCGACGAGGAACTGGCCGCAGTTTTCGGAGATGTCGCGCAACTCATCGAGATCGGCATCGTAGCCGCGGGCAATGACGCCGCCGTCGCGCACCATCGCCGCCGGTTCGGCCATCACGGCGCGCTGGAGCAGGGCGTGGGCATCTTCGGGCAGCGTGAGCGCGGCGTACAGCTCGGCCAGCAACGGGGCGGCATCGCTCGCATTGTCGTCTTTGGGCAGCTCTTCGCGGATCTCGGGCAGGCGTGCAAGCGTGTCGCGCAGTGAAGAGAGATCGCGCGGGCGGGCGCTCAACAGCGCGAGCCGCCCGGTAATGCGTTCCACATCGGATAGCGTGCGCAGCGTCGCGCGCAGCGTCTGCCAATCGCTGCCGAGCAGCACCTCGATGGCCTGCTGACGCGCCTGCGGAATCGCACGGTCACGCAGCGGGTGATGCAGCCAGTGACGCAGCAGGCGGCTGCCCATGCTGGTGGCGCAGGTGTCGAGCAGCGAGAACAGCGTGGGCGATTCCTGCCCGCGCAGTGTTTCCGTCAGTTCCAGATTGCGGCGCGTGGCGGTGTCCAGGCCGATGAATTCGCTTTCGTGTTCGACGGTCAGGCCGATCACGTGCCGCAGCGATTGGCCCTGCGTGGCCGCCGCGTAGTTCAGCAATGCGCCGGCGGCGGCCAGTGCCGCCGTCAACGTGTCCGCGCCGAAGGCGACGAGGCTTGCGACGCCCAGTTGCTCGCGCAGGCGGCGTGCGCCGGCTTCCACGTCGAAATGCCAGTCGGGCAGGCGTGTGCGGGCGACGTCGAAAGTGATGGCGTTGAGCGTCGCATCATCGGCCAGCACTTCGGCGGGACGGATGCGTTCGAGTTCGCGGTCGAGCTGGTCGGGGCTGCACTCCATCAAGCGCAGCTCACCGCCGACAAGGTTGAGCCACGCCAGGCCGATCAGCGGGGCTGCACCGCGCTTGCCCGGCAGGTGTGCGATGGCCAGCAGGTGGTTGTTGACCTTGTCGGAGAGCAGCGCCGCATCGGTGAGCGTGCCGGGCGTGACCACGCGCACGACCTTGCGTTCGACTGGGCCCTTGGTGGTGGCCGGGTCCCCGATCTGCTCGCAGATGGCGACCGATTCCCCCAGCTTGACCAGCTTGGCGAGGTATTGCTCGGCGGCGTGGAACGGAATGCCCGCCATGCGGATCGGGTGCCCGTTGGAGCTGCCGCGCGCGGTGAGCGTGATGTCGAGCAGGCGGGAGGCTTTCTCGGCGTCTTCAAAGAAGAGCTCGTAGAAATCGCCCATGCGATAGAAGACAAGCGTGTGCGGATGCCCCGATTTGAGCCGCAGGTATTGCTGCATCATCGGGGTGTGCTTGTCGAAGGGGCCGTATTTCGGGTCGATCTCCAGAGCCGGAGCGGAGTGTTCAGCCATGCGGTGCAATGAGTACTAAGGCGCGGCGCGCGATCCGATGTAATGCGATGGAATCGCGCGCGGAAGGTGTTGAATCGCGCAATTGTTGCACAGGTGGGCAGCCGCTTCCTGGCGAATTGTCCGCAACGTTATGCGTAAAACCCAGGGTGGTAGGTGACTATGCCGTTGGGCAGCGTGCCCCGGAAGGTCAGGGCCTGGAAGTACTCTGCCGGCACCCCCGGAAACACGAGCGAAGGTTCTGCACGAAAGCCGAAGCGGCCGTAGTAGGCCGGATCACCGAGCACGACGCAGCCCGCCGCGCCCAGCGTGCGCAATTGGTCCAGCGCGGCGCGCGTCAGGCCCGCGCCGATGCCGCAGCCTTGCTCAGCTTGCAGTACGGAAATCGGCCCGAGCCCAAACCAGCCGGACGTGCCATCGGCAACCAATACCGGTGAAATGGCGACGTGTCCGACCACCGCACCATCGCGCTCGGCAACCAGCGAAACGGTGAGTGCACCTGCCTCGCGCAACGCGCGGACGATGTCCTGCTCGTTGTGGCTTGTGTGCTCCGCATCACGAAAAGCGGCGATGGTGACGACTTCAATGGAGGCCGTGTCGGCGGGGGCTTCGGGGCGAATCAGCACGTGTGCAGACGTCATGGGGTCAGGAGGCCAGTCGCGCTTCCAGAACATCCAGAAAGCACGCAATCCGTGAGGCTAGTTGTGTGTTTCGGTAGTAGACCGCGTGAATGGGTTGCAGCACCTCAACAGTGGCATCCGGCAGAACTTGTACGAGATCACCTGTGCGGCGGTCTTCGGCGGTCATGAAGTCGGCCAGGCAGACGATGCCGGCGCCTTGCAGGGCAAGCTGGCGTAGGGTCTCACCGCTGGATGCCTTGAGCGCGGGCTCGATGCGGAAATGATCGCCGTGCGGGCCGCGCAGGGGCCACTGGTTGAGCGATTCCGGCTGCGCGAACCCGAGCAGCGTGTGTTGGCGCAAATCGTCCACCGAGCGTGGCCGGCCATGTGCCTTGAGATAGGCGGGGCTTGCCAGCACGCGCAGCCGGCGTGTGCCAAGCAGCCGCGCGCGCAGCGTGGAATCACGCAGCGTGCCGATGCGGATGGCCACGTCGGTATCTTCTTCCAACAGGTCGATGATCAGATCGTTGGTGTTCAGCTCCAGTTCGATCTGAGGATACTGGGCGCGAAAGTCGGGCACCAACGGCGCGATCACGTGCAGCATGAACGGCATGGCGGCGTTGACCCGCAGGCGCCCGGCGGGTTGCTGGCGGCGCAGGGCGATCTGCTCCTCGGCTTCATCCACGGCAGACAGGATCTGCCGCGCCTGCGCCAGAAACACCGTGCCTTCGTCGGTCAGCGACAGACGGCGCGTGGTGCGCGACAGCAGCGTGGTCTCCAGCTTTTCTTCCAGTCGGCGCAACGCACGGCTCACGCCCGAGACGGTCTGGCCGAGCTGCTCGGCAGCAGCCGTCACGGAGCCGGTATCCACCACCGTGCGGAAGGCGAGCAGTTCTTCGAGCGTGGTTTTCATCGTCGATTATCAATTTTCAGTCAAAAATATTCTGCACAACATGGCCCTTTTTGCAAAGGCTTGCTCACCTTGAGCATGCAGACCACCGGGGCGCCGGCAGCCAGCGCCTGACGATCTGCCTATGCGGGCTACTCAAGATTGGTGAACACGTTGCCGATAGACCATCCGGAACGCTAAAACCATAGAGAGACGCATTGCGCACATTGCGCCATCGGTTCCCACCCTGGAGACTCTGGAATGAGCAATCTCAGCTTCCGCCAAAAGCTTTGGCTGCCGCTGGTCATCAGCCTGATCGCGCTGACCTTGATCTCGGTGTTCAACGCCTATCAGGCGCGTGAGATCCGCATCGAGGAACGCAAGAACAACCTCGTCAGCGTGACCACCATGGCGATGAATCTGGTCAAGCAGTACGACGACCTGGCCAAGAGCGGCGCGCTGACCAAGGAAGAAGCGCAGAAGCAGGCGCTGGACCGCTTCAAGGCGCTGCGCTACGACAAGGACGGCTACTTCACCATCAACAACTCGAACTATGTGGTGGTGCAGCACCCGATCAAGTCAGAGTTCAACGGCAAGGATCAAACCGGTTTCAAGGATGCGCAGGGCAACGCGGTCTACGTTGGCCTGACCAACGCTGCGAAGGACCCGAAGGGCGGCTTCACCAGCTATGTGTGGCCGAAAGTCGGCGGTACGGAGCCGGTACCCAAGACCGCCTTCGCCATGCGCTACGAGCCGTGGGACTGGGTGTTTTCGACCGGCGTCTACATGGACGACATCAACGCCGCGTTCATGACCTCGCTGTACCAGACCGGTGGCCTGCTGGCGCTGGTCGCGGCATTGCTGGTCTTGCTGGGCAGCGTGGCCAACCGCAGCCTGCAGCGCACGCTGGGCGGCGACCCGTCTTACGCGGCAGACGTGGCCAACCGCATTGCCGGCGGTGACCTGACCGTGGAGATCAACACCCGCCCTGACGACCAACACAGCCTGCTCTACGCCATGGGCCGCATGCGCGGTGCGCTGGTGCAGACCATCGGCCGCATCAAGGGCGCATCGGACACCATCGGCACGGCCACGCGCGAAATCGCCAGCGGCAACCTGGATCTGTCTTCCCGCACCGAGCAGCAGGCCAGCTCGTTGGAAGAGACGGCGTCGGCCATGGAAGAGCTGATGTCGACCGTGCAGCAGAACGCCGACAACGCGCAGCAGGCCAACCAGCTTGCCGTGTCCGCGTCTGACGTTGCTGTGCGCGGCGGCGAGGTGGTGACGCGCGTGGTGGAGACGATGGGCTCGATCAACGCCTCGTCGCGCAAGATCGTCGACATCATCGGCGTGATTGACGGCATTGCTTTCCAGACCAACATCCTCGCGCTCAATGCCGCTGTGGAAGCCGCGCGCGCAGGTGAGCAGGGCCGTGGGTTTGCGGTCGTGGCAGGTGAGGTGCGCAGCCTCGCGCAACGCAGCGCGGCAGCGGCCAAGGAGATCAAGGCGTTGATCGACGATTCCGTCAACAACGTGGATGCAGGCAGTGCGCTGGTGGAAGAAGCCGGCACGACCATGCGCGAAATCGTTGCGAGCGTGAAGCGTGTGACCGACATCGTGGGCGAGATTTCCTCTGCGAGCCAGGAGCAGCGCTCGGGCATTGAAGAAGTGAGCCATGCCGTCACGCAGCTTGACGATGCTACGCAGCAGAACGCCGCGCTGGTGGAAGAGGCGGCCGCTGCCGCCCAATCATTGGAAGAGCAGGCGGTGAGCCTGACGCAGGTGGTGGCGCAGTTCCGCCTCGATGCCCATGCACTGCGTGCGCCTGCGATGGTTGCCAAGGTTGAGCCAACCATTGCACACGTCTCGCTGGTAGCGCCGGTAGCGCTCAAGGCCGAAGCCCCGCGCCGCGAACCTGCCAAGCCGAGTACTGAAGCCGCCAAGCCCAAGCTGACGCCACGCAAGGCACCGCTGCTGCGCAAATCGGCTGACAAGCCAGTCGACAAACCGGTGGTTGCAGCGCCGGTTGCCGTGCCCGCCAGCCTGACGAAACCCAAGCCTCTGGTGGCCGCCGGCGACGATGCCGACTGGGAAACCTTTTAACCTCTTATTCACCTTGCTGACCCGGCGGGCGGCATAGCACGCCTGCTTCCGGCGCGGTGCAATCGTGTGCTGGCCGGACTACGGAGACAAAGATGGACCGTGTTCTGAAGAACACCAGCGTGCGCGCTGGCCTGCTGGCGATTCTGATCACGTTTGCGTTGATGATCGTGGTTGGCGCAGCGGTTGGCGTGCTCGCACTGCGCACGACCAACGCTGCAACCGAGCGTGTGCATGACATCTCGGATCGCAGCATGCTCCTGAATGACGCCTACAAGGACATGCAGCGCGCGCGCACCGGCATGTCGCGGCTGTACAGCGTGCTGCGCGAGAACATGGACGACGCGGCCAAGACCGCCGCGCTTGAAAGCTCGGAGAAGGGCCTGAAGAAGGCTATCGCGCAGGTGGAAGCGTTCAAGAACGCGCCGCCCATCGAGGGTGTCGACGACGTCTTGCGCCAGTCAATCGTCCAGGCCGCGCAGACGCATATCGAAGCCGTGCAGCGCGCTCTGGCGGCCCTGCGTGCAGGCGATGCCGCGGCCTATGCGCCCCTCAACTACAAGGATGTGACGGACACGGGCGCAGCGTGGTCGGCGCAGATCGAAAGCTTCCAGCAACGCGTCAAACAGTTGGCAAAGGACCAGACCGATGACGGCCTCGCGCGCTACCAAACAATCCTCAAGTTCGTTGCGCTGGGCATTGCGCTGGCGCTGGCGCTGATCGTGGCCGTGTTCTATGCGCTCAAGGCGTTCGTGATCTCGCCGCTCAATGAAGCGGTGACGGTGCTCTCGCGCGTGGCTGAAGGCGATCTGGCGGTGCATGTCGAAACCGGTGGTCGCAATGAGCTTGGTCGCCTGCTGGCGGCGGTGGCGCGCATGCGTGAGAGCCTGGTGAACACCGTGCGCCAGGTGCGCAGCAGTTCCGATTCGGTCAACACCGGCGCGCATGAAATCGCCAGCGGTAACCTGGATCTGTCCACGCGCACGGAGCAGCAATCGGCATCGCTGGAGAAGACGGCGGCCAGCATGGAGCAGATGACCTCCACGGTTAGCAATAACTCCGAGAGCGCGCGCCAAGCCAGTGCATTGGCATCGAATGCCGCCGATCTGGCATCGCGTGGCGGCGAGGTGGTGCGTGGCGTGGTGGCCACCATGGATGACATCAGCGCGGGCTCGCGCAAGATGGCTGACATCATCGGCGTGATTGACGGCATTGCTTTCCAGACCAACATCCTCGCACTCAACGCGGCGGTGGAAGCCGCGCGTGCCGGTGAGCAGGGCCGTGGGTTTGCCGTGGTGGCAGGTGAAGTGCGAGCACTGGCGCAGCGCAGCGCGGCCGCGGCCAAGGAGATCAAGACGCTGATCGACGATTCGGTCTCTCGCGTGCAAGCAGGTCACACGCAGGTATCGCAGGCGGGGGAGACGATTGCCGAGACGGTGGAAGCCGTGCGCCGCGTCGCCAACATCGTCGAAGACATTGCCGCCGCATCGACGGAGCAGACGCAGGGCATCATGCAGATCGGCCAGGCGGTGTCGGAGATGGAGCAGGTGACGCAGCAGAATGCCGCGCTGGTGGAAGAGGCCGCGGCGGCTGCGCAGTCGCTCGAAGAGCAGGCGAAGAACCTCACGCAGGTGGTGTCGCAGTTCCGCCTGGATGGCGCCGAGACGGTCGCGTTCGCAGCGCCTCAACTGGCGCAACCCGCCAAGCCAGCGGCTACTGCAAAAACCGTGGCCGTCAAGCCGGCCAAGCCCGTCAGCTCATTGAGCCCCGTGGTTCGCAAGCGTGAGCCGAAGCTGGCCGTTCAGCCGGCGGCCTCCGCGCCTGCAGCGCCCGCAATCGCCAAGAATCAGCCGCTGGCGGTGGCCGGCGGCGGATCTGACGCCGATTGGGAAACCTTCTGATCAGGCCGTTGTGCTTGCTGGGCCATCGATGCGCTTGGCCCAGCTTTCCACTTCACCGCGCATGAGGCGGCCCTGCACGAGCTTGCGCCATGACGGCGTGAGCGGCAGCGCCAGCATGTCCTCCAGCGCGGCGCGATCCAGCATGTTGCGATAGAGCACGTCCAGCACGCGCGCCAGCGGCCATTGCGGCCATGGGCGTTCGAGCCATGCCAGCGTGTCGCCCACGCGCAGCGTGCCGCCTTCCAGTACGCGGTAGTACCAGCCGGTGCGCCCTGTGTGTTGCACGCGGCGTGCCATGTCGCGCGTGTCAAAGCGGTCGTTGAGCTTCCAGCATGGTTGGCGTAGTTGCGACACCTCCAGCACTACGTTGCCCACGCACAAGCGATCCCCCACGCAGATGTCCGCTTCGGTCACGCCGGTGGTGCTCAGGTTCTCGCCAAACGCGCCTGGTGTCGCGAGCACTGGCAGCGCACCGATGTCTGCCTGCCACGCGGCGTAGTGGTCAAACGGGTAGTGGTGGATCGCCTTGTCGGGGCCGCCGTGCACGCGTGGGTCACCTTGTTCGTCGCCGATGATGCCGTTGATGTCCACCTGCACTGCATCGGCCACAGGGCGCTTGTCGATGGCGCTGCGTGAGCCGGGGCGCGTGTAGTCGACCGCGCGGCCAGTGAGGAGGGTGTCGATGCGGATGGGGGTGGGCAACGTCATGCAGCCTCCGCGCGATCGAGCCAGGCAGTGAACACATCGCGAGCACGCTGTGCCAGGCGATCCGCGATTGCCGGCGCTTGCGCACGCAATGCACGCGGATCGATGCCCGCCGCGCCAAGTTCCGCCGCATGCCCGATCAACCACGCCTCCAGCTCATCCAGATTCGCTTCCAGGTGGAATTGCAGGCCGAGTGCGTGATCGCCGATGGCGAAGGCCTGTTCCGCGCAAGTGGCCGTTGAGGCGAGCCGGCGCGCGTCGGGCGGCAGGTCGTAACGGTCTCCATGCCAGTGCAGCACCGGCGTGCCGTCGGCCAGCGGCGCGAGCGGTGAATTGAGGCCATCGGCGGTGAGCGTGACTGGTGCAAAGCCGATCTCCTTCACCCCCATCGGCGTGACTGCCGCACCCAGCGCCCGCGCCATCAACTGCGCGCCGAGGCAGATGCCGAGCAGCGGCCGGCGTGCGGCCAGTCGTTGCGCAATGGCCTCGGCCTCGTCGCGCACGAACGGATACATCGCGTCGTCATACGCGCCGATAGGGCCGCCCAGCACGATCAGCAAATCGGCCGTGGCCATGTCGTCGGCCGGCACGGATTGCACCCCAACGTCCACATAGCGCACGGCATAGCCGCGTGCTTCCAGCAGCGGCTGCAGGATGCCGAGATGTTCGAACGGAACGTGGCGCAGGGCGAGGGCGGTTTTCATGGCCAAGCGTGAGATATCGACAGGGTTGCATTGTATGACACACGGTGTCCTATGTGACAATCATGGCGATATCAATGACACGATCGTCCCCATGACCGTACGCCTGAAACCGCTGCGCAAGAACCACGGCTGGACACTCGAGACCCTGGCCGAACGCACCGGCCTCACCAAGAGCTACCTGTCCAAGGTCGAGCGCGGCGTCTCGGTGCCGTCGATTGCCGTGGCGATGAAGTTGGCGCAGGCACTCGGCGTGCCTACCGAAGACCTGTTCGGCGAATCCGCCTCATCTGCTGCCATCACCATCGTGCGGGCGGGGGAGCGCACGCGCGTCGGCAGCATCGGCACGCAGCCGCGGTACGAAGGGATCGCCACGCAGCGCAGCGGCAAGACATTGCTGCCGTTCGTGATCTTTCCGCCGGCCGATTTCAGCGCGTCGCCGTTCAAGGAGCACGACGGCGAGGAGTTGCTGTTCGTCCATCGCGGCGAGGTGGAAGTCGCCTTTGCTGGCCAGACAGTGCAGTTGGCAGCCGGGGATTCGGTGGTGTTCGATGCGCGCATTCCACACCGGACGCGCTCCGTGGGGGCAGAGCAGGCGGAGGTGTTGGTCGTTGTCAGTGCCCCGGATGCTGCAAACTAAACATCACTTAAATCTGCTCTTAAAAACTTGTATCGCCCTCCCCACCAAAAATCCGGTCCGGGGGGATGCCACTTTTGCAGCACTTCACTAAGATCGCTCCCCACAAACGCCGCGTCAACGTCACGCGGCACCCATAACAAACTCAGGGAGTGAGTTGTGCGAAAGCCAATGATGCATTTTGCTGCGGTATGCATTGCCGTAGCCGCCCTTGGCGCGTGTGCGCCGATGGTATCCACCGCGCCGGCTGCGCTGACCGCCGATAGCGCGACAGGCGCGTCGCGCCTCCAACTGAAAACGCCAACCGAGATTCGCCTGGAGACGGGCTACACGCGCACGCTCGCGGCAGGCTCGAACTGGCAGCGCGTGGGCACGGTGCCGCAGGGCGTGGTTTATCGCCCGGTTGGCACGATCTTCACGATCGAAGGCCGCCAGGTTCACGAGGCCTATCTCGTCATCGCGGATCAACGCCTGGTGGGTTTCTACCTGCCGGGTGAGCAGGCGTATTCCCCGCTTTCCACAGCTGTTCCAATCACAACAGGAGAACCACAATGAAGGGAGTTTTGCGCGCACTGGCTTCGGCCATTGGTATTACCGTCCTCATGGCAGGGTGCGCTTCGGGCGTGAAGTATTCCGAGATGGCCTCGACCATCCCGACGATCAAGCAGGATCAGGGCCGCGTGTACTTCTTCCGTTCGTCGTCGCTGATCGGCGCAGCACTGCAACCGGACATCAAGCTCAACAGCGAAGTGGTGGGGCAGTCCAAGCCGGGTGGCTTCTTCTTCGTCGATCGTCCGGCCGGCAAGTACGTTGTGTCGACCGCAACCGAGACCGAGAAGACGCTGAGCTTCGCGCTGGACGCGGGTGAGACCAAGTACGTGCGCACCTCGCCGTCGCTGGGTCTGATCGTGGGTCGCGTGGTGCCGGAATTGGAAACGCCGGAGAAGGCGCAGTCCGAACTGCCGTCGCTCAGCTTCGCACCGAACGAGCCGCCGGCCGCCAAGAAGTAACGAGAGCGCTGCAACTAAAAAAGCCCGCTTTTTGGCGGGCTTTTTCTCTTTCAGGCTGGGCAGACTTATTCCGATGCCTTCGATCGCGAGAACGGCGACGTAATCTTGAGCATCTGCACGAAGGCCTTCGGGTTGCCTGCCAGGATTTCGCCTTGGTCCAGGTAGCCGGCTTCGCCGCAGTAGTTGCCGACCAGGCCGCCCGATTCCGTAATCAGCAGCGAACCGGCGGCCATGTCCCACGCATTGATGCCTTGCTCGAAGAAACCGTCGAGGCGGCCGCATGCCACGTAGGCGAGGTCTAGTGCGGCAGCGCCCGGGCGGCGCAGGCCAGCGCAGTTTTCCGTCATGGTGGCAAACAGGCGGGTGTAGTCGTACAGACCTTCCATGTCGCGGTACGGGAAGCCGGTGCCGATCAGACAATCGGCCAGCTTGTCGCGGCGCGTGACGCGGATGCGGCGGTTGTTCAGGAAGGCGCCCGCGCCCTTGGAGGCGGTGAAGAGCTCGTCGCGCGTCGGGTCGTACACCACGGCCTGCGTGACCACGCCGCGCTGCATCAACGCGATCGACACGCAGTACTGCGGGAAGCCGTGGATGAAGTTGGTGGTGCCGTCCAGCGGGTCGATCACCCAGACGTTTTCGCTCACGGTTTCGCCGTCGGCCCAGGACTGGCCGGACTCTTCCGCTAGAATCGCGTGATCGGGGTAAGCAGTCTTGATGACTTCGATGATCGCGGCTTCGGCTGCGCGATCGACTTCGGTGACGAAATCGTTGTGTTGTTTGCGCTCGGTGCGCAGGCTATCGACGTCGAAGGACGCGCGGTTGATGATGGTGCCGGCCTTGCGAGCAGCCCGGACGGCGATATTGAGCATCGGATGCATGACGGATCTCCGCGCCAGTGCGCCGTTTCTTCGGAAAGGCGACTGACGAACAACACAGCGAATTGTAGAAGAACGAGCGGCGGGCCAATCACACGATCCTGCCCGCCGTCAAAAGAGTGGCCGTATTGTATATGAACCCCGCCTCCAGCGCCCTGGAAAACACACCGAACACTGCCCCCGCTGACCCGGAAACGTTGCGCCAGCGCGCTGCGCGCTGCCGTTTCGTGCTGGTCGAGACCAGCCATCCCGGCAATGTCGGCTCCACGGCGCGCGCGCTCAAGACCATGGGGTTTGGCGAACCGGGCAGCTTTGTGCTTGTGCGCCCGCGCGAGGCCGATGCCCAATCCCACGCCGATGCTATTGCCATGGCAAGCGGCGCACATGACGTCCTGGCCGGCGCCCGCGTGGTCGACGACATTGGTGAAGCGCTGGCAGGTGCTTCGCTCACCATCGCCCTGACGGCGCGCCCGCGCGAATTCGGCCCGCGTCGCATCGGCCCGCGCGCCGCCGCGGAAGAGGTGGCTGCTTTGCTGGCCGCGCCGGACACGACCGTCGCTTTCGTCTTCGGCAACGAGCGTTTCGGTTTGCCGAACGAGGTGGTGGACCGCTGCCATGTCGTCACGCACATTCCGGCCAATCCGGCGTATGCGTCGCTGAACCTGTCGCAGGCGGTGCAGTTGATTGCGTACGAGGTGCGCATGGCGTTGCTGACCGACACCGGCACGGGCGACACCCGCATGGACGGCGTCGGCTTTGTCGGCGAGCCAGCCACCGCCGAGCAGATCGACGGCATGTTCGAACACCTGGAGCAGGGCCTGGTCGAGATCGGTTTTCTCGACCCTGCCCAACCGAAGAAGCTGATGCCGCGCCTGCGGCGTCTGTTTGCCCGCACGCAGTTGGAGGCCGAGGAGGTCAACATCCTGCGCGGGATCGCCAAGCGCATGCTTGGCCGCCGTGGTGAGGCGGTTGGCGTGACCAAGACGCCCACTGGCGCCGCCGACGACTGTCGCTGATCGCCCAGAAAGCCGCCCGTTGTTGATCAAGCGGGGCGGCATCCCCCTGCATGTTTGGCCAAAACCCTTGCCGTAGAAGGCTAAGGGAATGCCTTACACTGCCCTCAGCGCATCGCGCATATTGATATAACGATCCACACACGAACCAAGATGTTCACACGCATTCGCGAAGATATTGGCGCCATCATGGAGCGAGACCCAGCCGCACGCAGCCGCTGGGAAGTGCTGACCTGCTATCCGGGTCTGCACGCCGTCATCGTCCATCGGGTCGCGCATGCGTGTTGGCACGGCGGCTTCAAATTGTTGGGGCGGTGGTTCTCGCACCTTGGGCGTTTTTTGACCGGCATCGAGATTCACCCGGGCGCGAGCATCGGCCGTCGCGTGTTCATCGACCACGGCATGGGCGTGGTGATTGGCGAGACGGCCGAAATCGGCGACGACTGCACGATCTACCAGGGCGTGACGCTGGGCGGCACTTCGCTATACAAGGGCGCCAAGCGGCATCCGACGCTCGGCAAGGGCGTGGTGGTCAGTGCAGGCGCCAAGGTGCTCGGCGGCTTCGTCATCGGCGATGGCGCGCGCGTGGGGTCCAACGCCGTGGTGCTCAAGCCGGTGCCGCCGGGTGCGACGGCCGTCGGTATTCCGGCGCGCATCATCGAACGCGATGCGGCCACCGAGGCCAAGTCTGCGCTCAAGCAGGAGTTCTCGGCCTACGGCATTACGCCGGATGCGGATGATCCGGTGTCGCTGGCGCTCAAGCGCTTGATCGACCACAGTGAGCTTCAGCAGGAACGCATCGAGTCGATTCGTTCTGCACTGGATCGTCTGGGCGCGCATCTTGAAAACTCGCCGAACGATCCGTTCGATGCGAGCGAGTTGAAGCGGATGCTGAAGTAATCGTGCGAGTGGCGGCGGCCTACGCCGTCACTTGCTCGACCGTCAGCGCGCCGTTTTCCAGCTTGAGGAAGCTGCCCCTTCTAGCGCTCGGCTGCGCCTGATCGAAATCCCAGTCGGAGAGGACCCAGCGTTCACCGCTCGGCTCGTGGTGCCGTTGCGGACGGTGCGTGTGGCCGTGGATCAGCGTGGGGGTGCCCGATGTCTTGAACAGCGCATCGACCGCTTCGGGTGCGACGTCGCCCATCATGGCGGCGGCCCGTGGTTCACCCGCCACGTTGGCCGATACGGCCCGGCCGGCTTCGCTCTCCGCGCGCATCTTCTGCGCGATCTTCATGCGCCAGCGCAGCGGCATCGTCAGGAAAATCCGCTGTACCCAGCGCTTGCGCGTCCAGTGGCGAAAGCGCATGTAGGCCGTGTCGCGCGTGCAGAGGGCATCGCCGTGCGCAAGCACGATGCGTTGTCCATCGACTTCCAGGATGCTGGGATCGGGCAGCAGCGTCGCATGTGCGGCAGCCAGAAAGCGTTTGCCGAGCAGGAAATCGCGGTTGCCGTGCATGAACAGCACGCGTGTGCCGGCGCTCGCCAGTTCAGCGAGCAGATTGGCAACGTGCTGGTGGAACGGATCGGCGAGCTCTTCATCGCCGACCCAGTATTCGAAGAAGTCACCCAGGATGACCAGCGTGTGTGCCGCGCGAGCGCGCGTGCGCATGAAGCGCTCGAACGCGGCGGCCGTGGCCGGCATGGTCGCCGTCAGGTGCAGATCCGAAATAAAAAACACCGGCCCGGAAACCCGGACCGGTGTCTTCAGCGCGGATGCCGGTGAGGCGTGCGCTGCGTCGCTCATTCGATCACGTCGGCGCTTTGGATCACCACGTCTTCCATCGGCACGTCTTGGTGGAAGCCGCGGTTGCCGGTGCGCACGCCACGGATCTTGTCGACCACGTCCATGCCTTCGGCGACCTTGCCGAACACGGCATAGCCCCAGCCTTGCGGCGTGGGGGAGGTGTGGTTCAGGAAGTCGTTGTCGACCGTGTTGATGAAGAACTGGGCCGTGGCCGAGTGCGGATCGTTGGTGCGTGCCATGGCAATGGCGCCGCGCTCGTTCTTCAGGCCGTTGTTGGCTTCGTTTTCGATCGGGGCATCGGTCGGCTTTTGTTTCATGTCCTGGCCGGCTTCGAAGCCACCACCCTGGATCATGAAGCCCTTGATGACACGGTGGAACACCGTGCCGTTGTAGTGGCCCTTCTTGACGTAGTTGATGAAGTTGGCGACCGACTTCGGTGCCTTTTCAGCGTCCAGCAGCAGGGTGATGTCGCCGTGGTTGGTGTGCAGCTTGACTGTGGTCATGATGATTTCCTTGGGGGATGCGGATACGTTGTTCCGGTGTTGCTCGGGCGTTACTTGGAGACGACCGTGGCCGATTCAATCAGGATCGGCTTCACAGGCACATTCTGGTGCGGGAACTTTGTGGTGGTTTCCACCGCCTTGATCTTGTCGATGGTGTCGGTGCCGTCGACTACCTTGCCGAAGACGGTATAGCCGTAACCGTCCTGACCAGGGTAGTTCAGCATGCTGTTGTCGACCACGTTCACATAGAACTGCGCGGTGGCGGAATTCGGGTCCATGGTGCGGGCCATGGCGATCGTGTACTTGTCGTTCTTCAGGCCGTTCTTCGATTCGATCTCGACCGGCGCCCGGGTGTCCTTCTGCTTCATATCGGGCGTGAAGCCGCCGCCCTGGATCATGAAGCCGTCCATCACGCGGTGGAAGATCGTGCCCTTGTAGAAGCCGTCCTTCACGTACTGCAGGAAGTTGGCGACGGTCTTGGGGGCTTTGTCCGGGTAGACCTCGACGGTGAAGTTGCCCATCGACGTCTTGAACTGCACGCGCGGTGCCGGTGCGGCCGCTGCAGCAGCGGACACGGCCAGTGCGCATACGAGCCCGGCAAAGAGAGAGCGGATACGGAGCATGGTCTGAGGGAGAGAGCTTGGGGGTGGGAAAACGGGATCGGCCGTTTTTTGTGGTTACTTGGCCGGTTTGTCGCTCACGCTGCTGGCGGCGGGCACCAAAACAGCAGGAGCGGTGGGTTTTGCGGGCGCGGGCGCCGGACGCACGCCAGGCACATTGGGCAGGGCATCGAGGCGCGCGCGCGCAGTGGTGTTCTTGGGGTTGAGCTTGAGCGCGCCCTGATAGGACTGCGCGGCCAGGCGGACGTAGACATCGCCGAGGTTGGCTTGCGCCTGGGCATTTTCCGGCGCCACGCGGCTCGCCATGATGAGGCTCTCGCGAGCGCGCTGCAGCTCACCGCGTTCCGCATAGAGCGCGGCCAGGTTGATGTACGGCTCGGGCAGTTCGGGGAAATCCTGCGTCATTTGGCCAAACGCAACGATGGCGTCGTCACCACGACCCAGGCCGGCAAGCGCCACGCCGCGCTGGAAGCGGGCCTGAGCATTGCGCGGTTGCTCGGTGATCTCCTTGTCCAGTTCCGTCAGCGCCTGGGTGTATTGCTTCTTGGCCAGCCAGTCGTCGATGCGCTTCTGGCGCGCGACCTGCGGCTGCTTCTGGGTGCTGGGCGTCAGATCGGCCGGCAGGGCAATGCCGGCGGTCTGGGCAAGGGCGGGCGCGGCTGACGTGACAAGCAGGGCGCTCACGATGGCAGCACACAGGGTTGCAGCGTGCGGGGTTGCAGCGCGATCTCGCAGCGGTCTGTTCATGAGAATCGGTTCCGTTATACTCCGCCGCATTCTAACAAACCGTCTTTGTGCGCAGCAGCGGCAATGCGCACCGGAAAAGGTTCTTGACGCAGAGCATGCCGGGTGCATTGACAGCCCGCACTGCCGCCGACGTTGATGCAGTTCCGGTAAGATATGCCGATAGCTTTACAGTGCGTCGCCAGCCGACGCTCTGCGCCCGCCGGCATCCAGCCCAGTACCTCAGTACGTGGCGGCGCACCGAATCTCCCGACACCGCTTCATGGAATCACTCAAGATCTACAACACGCTCGCGCGTGAGAAACAGACGTTCGTCCCCATCGAGCCCGGCCGCGTGCGCATGTACGTGTGCGGGATGACGGTGTACGACTACTGTCACGTCGGGCATGCGCGGGTGGTGGTGGTGTTCGACATGGTGCAGCGCTGGCTGCGCGCGTCGGGCTACGACGTCACGTACGTCCGCAACATCACCGACATCGACGACAAGATCATCAAGCGTGCGGTCGAGAACGGCGAGACCATGAGCGCGCTCACCGGCCGCTTCATCGATGCGATGCACGAAGACTTCGCCGCGCTCGGTACGCAGCGCCCCGATCACGAGCCGCGCGCCACCGAATTCGTGCCGCAGATGCTGAGCATGATCGGCAAGCTGCAGAACAACGGCCTGGCCTATCAGGCCACCGACGGTGACGTGAACTACGCGGTGCGCAAGTTTCCGGGCTACGGCAGGCTCTCGGGCAAGTCGCTCGAAGACCTGCGCGCGGGCGAGCGTGTCGATACCAACGACGCCAAGCGCGATCCACTGGACTTCGTGCTGTGGAAATCCGCCAAGGTTGACGAGCCGGCCGAGAGCCGTTGGGCTTCACCGTGGGGCGAGGGTCGTCCGGGCTGGCATATCGAGTGTTCGGCCATGAGCTGCGAGCTGCTTGGCGAGCATTTCGACCTGCACGGCGGTGGCGCCGACCTGCAGTTCCCGCACCACGAAAACGAGATCGCACAGTCCGAAGGCGCGACCGGCAAGACCTTCGTCAACACGTGGATGCACAACGGCTTCGTGCGCGTGAATGACGAGAAGATGTCGAAATCGCTCGGCAACTTCTTCACCATCCGCGATGTGCTCAAGGTGTACGACGCTGAGGTCGTGCGCTTCTTCATTCTGCGCTCGCACTACCGCAGCGACCTGAACTACAGCGACGCCCATCTGGACGATGCCCGACACGCGCTCACGCGCCTGTACACGGCGCTCAAGGATGTGCCCGCTGCTGCTGATGCCCAGCCTGACTGGAATGAGTCGCACGGCAAGCGCTTCCGTGACGCGATGAACGACGACTTCAACACGCCGGTGGCGGTATCGGTGCTGTTCGAGTTGGCCAGCGAAGTGAACAAGACGCGCTCGCCGGAGTTGGCCAATCAACTGGCCGCGCTGGCTGGAGTGATGGGCCTGCTGGGGCGTGATCCGCATGCCTTCCTGCAAGGCGGCGTGACGGCTGATGGCCTGGATGCTGCTGCGGTGGAGGCGCGCATTGAAGAGCGGCGTGCCGCCAAGGCGGCGCGTGACTTTGCCCGAGCGGACGCCATTCGTGCGGATCTGCTGGCTGCCGGCATCGTGCTGGAAGACAAACCGGGTGGCCTGACCGAGTGGAGACGCGCATGAACGCGGTGGCCAAGAAAGCCAGCGCAGTGCGCAGTACGGTTGCCAAGAAGGCGCCGGCCGTGAAGGCACCTGCGAAGAAGGCGGACGCCAAAAAGGTGGACGGCGTTGCCGGCAAGGCAGTGGTTACCAAGAGCGCCGCCATCAAGGTTGCCGACAAGGCGCCGGCCAAGCGCGCGCCTGCATCGAAGGTGCCCTTGCCTGAGACGCTCGCCACCCATGAGCCGGTGCCGGCTGAGGTGGTGCTGTCCGGTCCGCCGGAGTATTGGCAGGAGGCCTGCGCAGACTTGATGAAACGCGACCGCATCCTGCGCAAGATCATTCCCGCGTATGGTCCGGCGCACCTGGCTTCGCGCGGCGACCCGTTCGTCACACTGGCGCGGTCGATTGTCGGCCAGCAGATTTCGGTCAAGGCGGCGCAGTCCGTGTGGGAACGGGTGGTGGCCACATGCCCCAAGCTGGTGCCCGCACAGTTCCTGCGAGCCGGCCAAGAGAAGCTGGCGGGCTGTGGCCTGTCCAAGCGCAAGGCCGAGTACATCCTTGACCTTGCCGATCACTTCCGCAACGGCACTTTGCACGTCGCCAAGTGGGCCGAGATGGACGACGAGGATGTGATCGCCGAGTTGACGCAGATCCGTGGCATCGGCCGCTGGACGGCGGAGATGTTCCTGATGTTCAACCTGATGCGCCCAAACGTGCTCCCGCTGGACGACATCGGGCTCATCAACGCAATCTCACAGAATTATTTCAGTGGCGAACCCGTCACTCGCAGCGAAGCGCGCGAAGTGGCGGCTAACTGGGAACCGTGGCGCACAGTGGCCACCTGGTATATGTGGCGCAGCCTCGACACGGCGACCACCTATTGATCTGTTAATTTCGATGAAACGCGCAGCGTCGATCGGCGGTCAAAATCCGGTAGAATGCGCGCCTTCAAGAGCCTTTCAGAAGATCCATGAAAACAACCTTCCTGGAGTTCGAGCAGCCGATCGCAGAACTTGAATCGAAGATCGAAGAACTTCGATTCGTTCAAGACGATTCCGCTGTCGACATTTCTGAAGAAATCTCCCGCCTGGCCTCCAAGAGCCAGCAACTCACCAAAGATCTGTACGCCAACCTGACCCCCTGGCAGGTCGCACAGATCGCCCGGCACCCGCAGCGTCCGTACACGCTCGATTACGTCCGCGAAATCTTCACCGACTTCCACGAACTGCATGGCGACCGCACCTTCGCGGACGACCTGTCGATCGTGGGCGGTCTGGCACGTTTCAACGGCCAGCCTTGCATGGTGATCGGTCACCAGAAGGGCCGCGACACGAAGGAGCGCGCGCTGCGCAACTTCGGCATGTCCAAGCCCGAGGGCTACCGCAAGGCCAAGCGCCTGATGGAACTCGCCGACAAGTTCGGTCTGCCGATCTTCACCTTCGTCGATACGCCGGGCGCATTCCCGGGCATTGACGCTGAAGAGCGCGGCCAGTCGGAAGCCATCGGCCACAATCTGTTCGTCATGGCCGGCCTGAAGGTGCCCCTGATCGCCACCATCATCGGTGAAGGCGGTTCGGGTGGCGCACTGGCCATCGCCATGGGCGATTCGGTGATCATGCTGCAGTTCGCCACGTATGCCGTGATCTCGCCGGAAGGCTGCGCGTCGATCCTGTGGAAGACCGCCGAGAAAGCGCCGGAAGCCGCTGAGGCGATGGGTCTGACGGCACACCGCCTGAAGGCGCTGGGCCTGATCGACAAGATCGTCAACGAGCCGCTGGGTGGTGCGCATCGCGATCCGAAGGGCATGGCCTCGATGCTCAAGCGCGCACTGGCCGAATCGCTGCGCCAGTTCCAGGGCATGAAGACGTCGGAGTTGCAGGCGCGCCGTCACGAGCGCCTGATGGCCTATGGCAAGTTCAAGGAAATCGAAGCGCGCTGATTCGTCTGCCCCGCTGGTCACGCTTGTCGATAAGGTCGCACAACGCATTGCCGCGTGTGCGGCCTTTGTTGTTTCTGGCGGGGGCGGAGTGCCGACCGTGGCGGTGGCTCTGTCAGGCGGTCGTGACTCCGCAGCGCTGCTGCACGCGTGCGCCGCGTGGCGCGATGCCGGCGTGCGTGTGCGCCTTGTCGCCTTGCATATCCATCATGGCTTGCAAGCAGATGCGGATGCCTGGGAGTCCGCTTGCGCTCGCATGGCCCATGCTGCGCGTGTTGAATTCCATGCGCGCCGTGTGAACGTTGCCACCGATGCGGGGCGGGGCGTGGAAGAGGCGGCGCGCGAGGCCCGTTATGCCGCATTGGACGACCTGTGCACGCAGACCGGCGCGACGATTCTGCTCACTGCACATCACCAGGACGATCAGGCCGAGACCGTCTTGCTGCAACTGATGCGTGGCTCAGGTCTCGAAGGCCTTTCCGCCATGCCGATGAGCCGCGCTGGCGGCGTGACGTTGCTGCGTCCATGGCTGGATGTGCAACGCGCTGATATCGAGCAGTACGCACAAGCCAACGCGCTCGAATGGGTCGACGATCCTTCCAACGAAGATGCGCGGTACGCACGCAATGCATTGCGGCCATTGCTGGCCGGCATGGCGGGGCATTTTCCGGCCTATCGTGACGCGCTTGCGCGCAGCGCGGCCCATCTGGCGGATGCCGCGGCGTTGATCGACGAGATTGCGCAGGCAGATCTGACGCAGATCGCTTCGGTGGGTGAACTCGATGTGGCGGCATTGGCTGCACTCTCCGCGCCGCGCCAGCGCGCGGTGCTCCGTGCATGGCTGGCCCAGGCGGGTATGCGTGCGCTGTCCACGGGCCGCCTCGAGGATCTGCGCACGCAATTGATTGACGCGCGCGACGACGGCGCACTGTGCATTGCGTTGCCGACGGGGCAGGTCAGGCGCTATCGCGGGGCTGCATGGATTGAGTCCGGTGTTGGTGGTGGGGCCACGCCAGCGCTTGTTGCAATTAGTGCTGGGCAGTTCGACCCAATGTGCCGGACCGATCAGCGCGTGAATGTCGCTGAGTGGGGTGGGGTGCTGGTGTTTTCACCTGTGGTAGCAGACGGTATTGCGGTGCGAGCCTTGCAAGCGCCGCTGTCCCTGGCGCCTCGCTGTGGTGGCGAGCGCATTGTGCTGCGCCCTGGCGGGCCGTCGCGCGCGCTCAAGCAGGCCTATCAAGAAGCCGGTATTCCCGCCTGGGAGCGCCAGCGTTTGCCGTTGCTCTACGCGGGCGATGCGTTGGTGTTTGCCGCTGGCCTAGGCATGGACCGGACGGCTGCGGCCAGCGGCCCCGGCTGGCGGATCGCCTGGCTTGCGACCGCCCAGGGTGCGCCCTGACACACATCTTCACCGGGCTTCGCCGGCCAATTTCTTGCCGATCGATGCAAATTGCTGTATTTTCAAAAGCTTTTGCACCGTTCCGCCTCCTCTCGATCTTTCCAAGATGGCTCTCATCGTTCACAAGTACGGTGGCACCTCGATGGGTTCAGTTGAACGCATCAAGAATGTCGCCAAGCGCGTTGCCAAGTGGCATCGTGCCGGTCACCAGATCGTGGTCGTTCCGTCGGCCATGTCCGGCGAAACCAACCGCCTGCTGGGTATGGCCAAAGAGATTTCGGCCCAGCCTGACCCGCGTGAACTCGACATGATTGCCTCGACTGGCGAGCAGGTGAGCGTGGGCCTGCTGGCCATCGCGCTGCATGCCGAGGGCATCGATGCCCGCAGCTACACCGGCTGGCAAGTGCCCGTGAAGACCGATTCGGCCTACACCAAGGCCCGCATCCAGTCGATCGACGACGAGCGCGTGCGCGCTGATCTCGACGCTGGCCGCGTGGTCGTCATCACGGGCTTCCAAGGCATTGATGGCGAAGGCCACATCACCACGCTTGGCCGTGGCGGTTCGGATACTTCGGCCGTGGCGGTTGCCGCTGCGCTCGAAGCCGATGAATGCCTGATCTACACGGACGTGGACGGCGTGTACACGACCGACCCGCGCGTGGTGGACGACGCCCGCCGCCTGGACAAGATCACCTTTGAAGAGATGCTGGAAATGGCCAGCCTCGGCTCGAAGGTGCTGCAGATTCGCTCAGTGGAGTTTGCCGGCAAGTACCGCGTGAAGACCCGCGTATTGTCGTCGCTGACTGACCCGCTGATGTCGCTCGACGTCGAGATGAACTCGGGCACGCTGATTACTTTTGAGGAAGATTCGAACATGGAAGCCGCCGCCATTTCCGGCATCGCCTTTGCCCGCGACGAAGCCAAGATCACCGTGATCGGTGTGCCGGACAAGCCCGGCATCGCTTACCAAATCCTGGGCCCGGTTGCCGACGCCAACATCGACGTCGACATGATCATCCAGAACCAGTCGGTCGAAGGTAAGACGGACTTCACCTTCACCGTGCCGCGCGGCGAATACCAGCGCGCCCTGGCGATCCTCAACGACAGCGTGAAGGGCCATATCGGCGCTGCCAGCGTGTCGGGCGACCCGAAGGTGTCGAAGGTGTCGGTGGTGGGCGTGGGCATGCGCTCGCACGTGGGCATCGCCAGCAAGATGTTCCGCACGCTGTCGGAAGAGGGCATCAACATCCAGATGATCTCCACCTCGGAAATCAAGATCTCGGTGCTGATCGACGAGAAGTACATGGAGCTGGCCGTGCGCGCGCTCCACAAGGCGTTCGAGCTGGATCAGGCGTAATCGACTGAACTGGTGCCGGGTGGCGACCCGGAGCCACAGATTCTCACCACGGTGTCATGCAGTTGTCGTTGACCGGGTGGGGTGAAGTGGCTAGAATACGCGCTTCGTTGCACGGGCTCCTTCGTGTGACGCAAGTTTGGGAGACGTGGCCGAGAGGTCGAAGGCACTCCCCTGCTAAGGGAGCATCCGGGCCAAAACCTGGATCGAGGGTTCGAATCCCTCCGTCTCCGCCAGTTTGGCGCTTCTCGCGGGAAGCGCATTTAAACAGGCGGATGCGAGTCGAGATGACGTGACGGCTCGCATTGCACTGCACGTCAAAAAGCCCGCATGGTTTGCGCCATGCGGGCTTTTTCTTTGTCTGCTGCCTTGGTGGGCTTCACATGCATGCGCCACCCGAAGATGGCGCACACATGTATCCGTACATCAGCCTTGGCCGACGCTCTCCGGCACACCTGCGGTCACGTTGAAGCCGCAGTCGACGTAGGTGATCTCGCCGGTCACGCCGCTGGCGAGGTCCGACAGCAGGAACGCCGCCACGTTGCCGACTTCTTCGATGGTGACGTTACGGCGCAGCGGGGCCACGTCTTCCATGTACTTCAGCAGCTTGCCGAAATCCTTGATGCCCGAGGCGGCCAGCGTTTTGATCGGGCCAGCCGAGATGCCGTTGGCACGAATGCCCTTCGGGCCCAGCGCGCCGGCCAGGTAACGCACGCCGGCTTCCAGCGAGGCCTTGGCCAGGCCCATCGTGTTGTAGTTCGGGACGATGCGCTCGGCACCCAGGTAGGTCAGGGCGAGCAGCGAAGCGTTGGGCGACAGCATCGGCAGCGCAGCCTTGGCCAGCGCCGGGAAGCTGTATGCGGAGATGTCGTGTGCAATGCGGAACGACTCGCGCGACAGGCCATCGATGAAGTTGCCGGCAATCGCTTCGCGCGGCGCAAAGCCGATCGAGTGCACCAGGCCGTCGAAGTGGCCCCAGTGTTGGCCGAGGTCTTCGAACACCTTGGCGATCTGCTCATCGCTGCCGACGTCGCAGTCGAACACCAGCTTGCTGTCGAACTCGTTGGCGAATTCGGTGATGCGGTCCTTGAAGCGTTCGCCGACGTAGGTGAAGGCCAGTTCAGCGCCTTCGCGCTTGCAGGCGGTGGCGATGCCGTAGGCGATCGAGCGGTTGGACAGAAGGCCGGTAATCAGAATGCGCTTGCCAGCGAGGAATCCCATGGTTTCTCCGTACAAATGTGGGGCAACGTCGCGCCCGTATGTCACTGCGGTCACTCAGCGGCGGTATCCGGGGCACGAGGCAATTAGGGTCGGCGCGATCATACCGGAAAGCGCTGGGCGTCTGCGCTTTTGGGCGTCGCTGCATGTGCTGCATTCGTTGCCGGGTCAGCCTTGTCAATGCGGGACGATCCTTGGGCCAGAATTGACGGGAAAGCGCGAAGAGGGCGTTAGAATCGCCTGAAACAGGTTTTCATACAGTGATCAATCTGGATCAACGCATGCAGGGACAACGGGGGCTAGGGGCGCAATGAGCGCAATGGGCGTACTTGCAGCGATACATCAGCCGTACTGGCGACGACATCGACAACGCCTCGCAGCACTGGCCTGCCTGGTGGCGACCTTCTGCGCGGCACCGGCCTGGGCGGCGCATGGTTATGCGGAATACGGCGATCTCAAGTATCCCGCCGGTTTCCCGAACTTCGGCTATCTCAATCCGAAGGCGCCCATTGGTGGCATGCTGCTGCTGGGCAACCCCGACCGGCGTACGAGCTTCGACAAGTTCAATCCGTTCACGATCAAGGGCACGTCTGCGCCGGGGCTGACGCAGCTCGTCTTCGAGACGCTGCTCATCACGAGTTGGGACGAGACTGCCAGCGGCTACGGCCTGCTGGCTGACGACGTGACGGTCGCACCGGACGAACTCTCGGTCACGTTCCACATCAATCCGCGCGCACGTTTCTCCAATGGCGATCCGGTGCGTGCGTCTGATGTGAAGTACTCCTACGACATGCTGATGGGCAAGGGCGCAAGTCCGGCTTATCGCAGCATGACCGCCGATGTGTCCAAGGTGACAGTGGTGGACGCCGCCACTATCCGCTACGACTTCAAGCGCCGCAACAAGGAGTTGCCGCTGATCGTTGGCGGCCTGCCGGTGTTCTCGCCCAAGTGGGGCAAGGGCAGCGGCAAGCCGGACGATCCGGATGGGGGCAAGGACGTGAAGTTCGACAAGCTCACGTTTCAAGACCCGATTGCCAGCGGTCCCTATGTCATCGAGCGCTTTGACCCGTCTCGCGGCATCACCTTCCGCCGCAATCCGGATTACTGGGGCCGAGACTTGAACGTGCGCCGTGGCTCGTTCAACTTCGAGCGCATCCAATACAAGCTTTATAAGGACCAGACCGCACGCCTGGAGGCATTCAAGGCCGGCGAGTACGACGCGATGGTCGAGTACCTCGCGAAGAACTGGGCCAAGAGTTACGTGGGCGTGAAGTTCCGCAGCGGCGAACTCATCAAGAGCGAGTTCCCGCATCGCAACGGCGCGGGCATGCAGGGCTTTCTGATGAACCTGCGCCGGCCGCTGTTCCAGGATGTGCGGGTGCGCAAGGCGCTTACGCTGGCGCTGGACTTCGAGTGGCTCAACCGCCAACTCTTCTATGGCGCGTATCGCCGGCTCGACAGCTATTTCACCAACAGTGAGCTGGCCGCCTCCGATTCGCTGACCGGCATGCCGAGCAAGGGCGAGCTGGCTCTGCTGGAGCCGCTGCGCAGCCAGCTCGATCCGGACGTGTTCGGCATCCTGTCTGCGCCGCCTTCGACGGACCCGCCCAGTTCGCTGCGTGACAACCTCCGCCAGGCGCGCCGCTTGCTGGCCCAGGCCGGCTGGACGTATTCCGACGGTGCGCTGCGCAACACCCGTGGCGAACCCTTCGTCTTCGAGATGCTTGATGACGGCGGGGCAATGAGCCGTGTCATGGCGGCGTATGTGCGCAACCTGGAGAAGCTCGGCATCCAGGTCAACCAGCGCATGACCGATTTCGCGCTGTACCAGAAGCGGCTCGAAGAGTTTGACTTCGACATGATCTCGCTGCGCTTTCCCGATTCGCAGAGCCCCGGCAATGAGTTGAAGGATCGCTTTGGTACCGCGGCGGCGGATGAGCAGGGCTCAGACAACGTGATCGGCCTGAAGTCACCCGCTGTGGACGCGTTGATCGACGACGTGCTGCGTGCCAACAACCGCGATGAGCTGGTCACCGCCTCGCGCGCGCTCGATCGTGTGCTGATGCATGGCTACTACGTGATTCCACACTGGTATTCGGCCGTACATCGCGTCGCTTACAACAAGAACCTGATGTATCCGGACCGTCTGCCGTACTACTACTCGGCCGAGGCCTGGGTGCTGACGGCTTGGTGGCGTACGCCAGACTCCACCAAATGACCGCATCGGTGAGACCATGTTTGCCTACCTGATCAAACGGCTGCTGCTTCTGATTCCGACGCTCATTGGCGTGGTCACGCTCACCTTTGCGGTGATCCAGTTCGTGCCCGGTGGCCCGGTAGAGCAGATGATGATGGAGATGAAAGGGCGCAACGGCGCTGGCGAGGCCAGCGGTGGCGGTGCCTTCGACTACCGCGGCCGCCGCGGTGTCGACGCCGAGAAGATCAAGGAGATCCGCGCGCTGTACGGTTTTGATAAAGGTCCGGTCGAGCGCTACTTCCTGATGCTGGGCCGCTTTGCCCGTTTTGATCTGGGCGAGAGCTACTTCCAGCACCGTAGCGTGTGGGAACTCATCAAGTCCAAGTTGCCGGTATCGATCTCGATCGGGCTGTGGACGTTCTTCCTGACCTATCTGATAGCGGTGCCGCTCGGCATCGCCAAGGCGGTGCGGGCGGGCAGTCGGTTCGATCTGGTGACGAGCATCATCGTGCTGGTCGGTTACGCCATTCCAGGCTTCGTGCTGGGTGTGCTGTTGCTGGTGCTGTTTGGGGGCGGAACGTTCTTCCAGTGGTTCCCCATTCGCGGTATCACCTCTGACAACTGGGATCAGCTCAGTTTGCTTGGCAAGGTAACGGACTACCTCTGGCACATCGCCCTGCCCGTGACGGCATCCGTGGTGGGCAGCTTTGCCGTGATTACCATGCTGACGAAAAACGCGTTTCTGGAGGAGATCCGCAAACAGTACGTGTTGACGGCGCGCAGCAAAGGCCTGTCGGAGCGACGCGTGCTGTGGAAGCACATCTTCCGCAATGCCTTGCTGCCGCTGGTGACCGGTTTCCCGGCGGCCTTCATCGGCGCGTTCTTCACGGGCTCGCTGCTGATCGAACAGCTGTTCTCGCTCGACGGCATGGGGTTGCTGTCGTACGAAGCGGTGATGCGCCGTGACTACCCGGTTGTGCTCGGCACGCTGTACCTGTTCACGTTGATTGGTCTGGGGGCGCGATTGATCTCTGACGTGTGCTACGTGCTGGTTGATCCGCGCATCCACTTTGGCTCGGTCGGGCGATAGGCGGGCAAGCAACATGACTCAGTACTCCCGCGCTTCCGCACATCCGTCAAACATGGCGACGCCGCATGCGGTGCGGCATTCGCTGTCGCCGCTCAGGCGCGCGTGGCGACGCTTCAAGCAACACCGGCTGGGTTACTGGAGCCTGATTCTGTTCGTGGTGCTGTTTGTGCTCAGCATGGGCGGCGAGCTCATCTCGAATGATCGGCCGCTGGTGGTGAAGTACCACGGCACCTGGTATTTCCCTATCGTGAAGACCTACCCGGAGACCACGTTCGGCGGCGACTTCCCGACCCCCACGGACTACCTCGATCCGTATATTCGCGACAAGTTCAAGGAGCCGGGCAGCTTTGCGATCTACCCGCCCAATCCGTATTCGTACGAGACGCTGAACTACTTTTCGAAGGAGCCCAACCCGGCGCCACCCTCGGCCGAGAACTGGCTCGGCACGGACGATCGTGGCCGCGACGTGTTTGCGCGGCTGCTGTACGGTTTCCGAGTGTCGGTGCTGTTCGGGCTGGCGCTTACGCTGATCGGGGTGGTTGTCGGCACGCTCACTGGCGCGCTGATGGGCTTCTTTGGCGGGCGCTTTGATCTGTGGGCGCAGCGGCTGATCGAAGTTTGGAGCTCCATGCCGGAGCTGTACCTGCTGATCATCTTTGCGTCGATCTTCACGCCGAGTCTCGGGCTGCTGATCATCCTGCTGTCGCTGTTCGGCTGGATGAGCCTGTCCGACTATGTGCGCGCCGAGTTCTATCGCAACCGCTCGCTTGACTATGTGAAGGCCGCACGAACGATGGGGCTCTCCAGTTGGCAGATCATGTGGCGCCACATCATGCCTAACAGCTTGACGCCGGTCATCACGTTCCTGCCGTTCCGCATGAGCGCGGCCATCCTGGCGTTGACCAGCCTCGATTTTCTCGGTCTGGGCGTGCCGCCATCCACGCCTAGCCTGGGTGAGTTGCTCGCGCAGGGCAAGGCCAACTTGGATGCATGGTGGATTTCGCTGTCGACCTTCGTGGTGCTCGTGTTGACCCTCGTGTTGCTGACCTTCATGGGCGACGCACTGCGCGACGCCTTCGACACGCGCCTGTCGTTCGCGCAACTGCGCGCGCGCCAGAAACCGGCGGGGGTGAAATGACCCGCGTTGATCTGCGCTCCTCCGCGCCCAAGTACGACGGCCCGCTGTTGCGGCTGGATGACCTGTGCGTGCACTTCGAATCCGAACACGGTGAGGCCACCGAGGCTGTCAAGAATGTCTCGCTCGACCTGCATGCCGGCGAGCGCTTTGCGCTGGTGGGGGAGTCGGGCTCGGGCAAGTCGGTCACGGCGCTGTCGATCATGCGCTTGCTGGCTGACGCGCACTACAGCGGCCGCATCCTGCTGGAAGGTCGCGACCTGCTGGCCGCCAGCGAGCGCGAGATGCGCGGCCTGCGTGGCGCCGACGTGGCCATGGTGTTCCAGGAGCCCATGACGGCGCTCAACCCGCTGTACAGCATCGGCAACCAGATCGTCGAGACACTGGAACTGCACGAGGGCCTGGACAAGCGGGCCGCCAAGGCACGTGCGATCGCGTTGCTGGAGCGCACTGGCATCGCCGAGGCACCACGCCGTTTCGATGCCTTCCCGCACCAACTCTCGGGCGGCCAGCGACAGCGTGCAATGATCGCCATGGCGCTGGCGTGCTCGCCCAAGCTGTTGTTGGCGGATGAGCCGACCACCGCGCTGGACGTCACCGTACGCATGCAGATCCTGCAGTTGCTGCGCGAGCTGCAGGGCGAATTCGGCATGGCCATCATGCTGATCACGCACGACCTGAACATGGTGCGCGCTTTTGCCGAGCGGGTTGGTGTGATGGAGCGGGGTGTGCTGGTTGAGTCCGGTGATACCGCAACCGTATTCGCGGCCCCGCAACATCCGTACACCGTGCGCCTGCTGGAAAGCCGACCGCAGCGCGACGTGCTGCCGCTGGTGCCACTCGCGCCCGTGCTGCTCGAGGCAGATAAGCTGACCGTCACGTACGAGCGCCATCGCCCGGGGTTTGCGGGCTGGTTCCGCAGCGATCCGTTCACCGCGGTCGACGCCGTCTCGCTGCAATTGCGCGAAGGTGAGACGCTCGGCATCGTTGGTGAGTCTGGCTCCGGCAAGACCACGCTCGCGCAGACGCTGCTCGGGCTGCAAACGCCTAAGGGCGGTGAGTTGCGCTTTCTCGGCAACTCACTGCTGCACATCTCGCGCGATGAGCGCCGCGCGGTACGTGCGCGCATGCAGGTGGTGTTTCAAGATCCCTACGGCTCACTCTCACCCCGCATGACGATCGAAGAGATTGTCGGCGAGGGTTTGGCGCTGCATCAACCGCACGTGAACCCGACCGAGCGCCGGCATCGCGTGATCGAAGCGCTGCGTGAAGTGGGGCTGGATCGCACCGCGCTGGGGCGTTATCCGCACGAGTTTTCTGGCGGACAGCGCCAGCGCATTGCCATTGCGCGCGTGCTCATCCTCAAGCCGCAGGTGCTGGTGCTCGATGAGCCGACCTCGGCACTTGATGTGTCGATCCAGCAGCAGGTGCTGTCGCTGCTGGGCGCCCTTCAGAAAAAGTACAACCTGTCGTATCTATTCATCAGCCATGACCTCGCCGTCATCCGTGCGATGTCACATCGCGTAGTCGTGATGAAGGACGGCAAAGTGGTGGAAGAGGGCGACACGGAAGCGGTTTTGGCATCACCTTCCCACCCCTACACCTGCAAACTGATGGCCGCCGCGTCGCTCGTCCCGTCGAGGGATAACCCGTAAAAACGGCCGGGAATGCCCCGGAAAAGTGCAGTTTTGAAAGGTCTGCATTGTAAGGGTGCGCTTCTAAAGTCATGTCTAAGTGCCTGATTCGCATATGAATTCAGGCAAATTTGTAACGACCTTTGACAAGTCAAAGTGTGACTTTTATTATCCTGCGAGATTGTTTTGAGCAGGATTCGGACGCGTCTCATTTGCATTCACGCATAAAGAGCCGATCATTCCGACTTTCCCAGGAGAACCGATGCAGCACTTCGTACTTCATTCCATGGCGCGCCTGGCGGTAGGGGTTGTGATCGGCTGCAGCGTGATCGTGTCGAGTGCAGTGCAGGCTGATACGGTCTTCAAGGACACGGAAGTTCGTGCCGACGCGAAGCCGGAAGCCAAGCCTGGTCTTATCTCCAACGTCATGACCAAAACCGGCGACGTCGTCATGAACGCGCTGGGCATGATTGGTCTGCGCTACCGTTTCGGCGGCAATACGCCGGAATCGGGCCTCGACTGCAGCGGCTTCGTCCGCTATGTCTTCAACGACACGTTCGGTTTTCTGCTGCCGCGCCGCGCTGTTGAAATGAGCCGCGTTGGCACCAGCGTCGAGACGGCTGAACTGCGTCCGGGCGACTTGGTGTTCTTCAACACCATGCGCCACACGTTCTCGCACGTCGGCATTTATATCGGCGACAACAAGTTTGTACACGCGCCCTCCACGGGCAGCAAGATTCGCGTGGATGACATGACCGCCTCGTACTGGGTGTCGCGCTACAACGGTGCACGTCGCATCGAAGGCAACTCCGGCACCCCGATCAAGGACGGTGCCGACAACTTTGTCGAGCAGCTCAAGCGCGTGGATCCAAACGCTGCCGGCAAGCCGCTGGCACTGTATGGCGGCTGATCCGCTCGACTCCAAACAAAAAAGACCGCCACGGCGGTCTTTTTTGTTGCCCATCGAGTCAGCGTCAGTGTGCGGTTACGGCGGTCTGCGGCAAGCGCAGCTTTTCGCGCAGCAGCGGCATGGCGGCCTGTGCGGCTTGCTCGCCGGCGAGAATGGCCTCGTTGCGCGCGGTAAAGTCGCTGCCCTTCACAAACGGCAAGGATGGCGTGATCACCACGTCGGCTTGCGCCAATTCGGTCTTGTTGATGCTCTGGCCCATGATGGCCGTTGTCTGCAGCAGCATGCTGGCCTGACCCGAGACCGCCTGGTTGGATGGGTCTGCGGAGATGTTCACCGCAATCACGAACGTTGCACCCATCTGCTTGACGTACGAAACGGGCACTGGCGCCACCAGTCCGCCATCCACATATTGGCGCCCGCCGATCGTCACCGGTTGGAACACGCCGGGGATGCTGCACGACGCGCGCACCGCCTGACCAGTATTGCCGCGGCGGAACAGGATCGGCTTGCCGCTGGCTAGATCCGTGGCAACGATGCCCAGCGGAGTGCGCATCTGTTCGATGGTCTTCTGCTTGACGAGGCGGTTGATGTATTTCTCCAGCGCCTCGCCCTTGAGCCAGCCGCCAAAGCGCGTGCCGAACGGCAGTGCCCAGTCGGCAATCATGGCCTCGTCCATCTTGAGTGCCATGCGATTCATCTCCAGGCCGGACATGCCCGACGCGTAGATGGCCGCCACCACGCTGCCTGCGCTTGTGCCGGTAATGAAGTCGATCTGGATGCCTTGCGCCTCCAGCATCTTGATAACGCCGATGTGCGCGAAACCGCGCGCGGCGCCACCGCCCAGTGCCAGCCCGATGCGTACGGGCTGGGTGGCAGGCTGTGCCGTGGGCGGCAGCACGGCCGTCGGTGGCGTCACGGGGGTTTCAGTCTTGCCGGACGAAAAGCCCGTCACGGTGCAGGCAGAGAGCAGGGAGGCGCCGGCGGCACCCAGAAAGAGGCGGCGTTGCATGGATCGATTTGGAGAGCCCAGGTGCCGCGCGAAGGTGCGCGGCCGGTCGCCATTGTGCCAAAGATCGAGGGCAGGCTGAGCGCACCGCTGCCGTCAGTCGTGAAGCCAGAGATGGAATTGCCCGTCTCCTGCTTTGACAACGCGTGCTTGGATGGGCGGGCCATCCTTGAACCGGGCGTTTTTGCGCCAGTCGTGCACATCCGCGACATTCGGCTGAGCCTTTCACTCAAGGTCTCGCAAATCTTCAAGGGCTGCCTGGATGACCTGAAGCTGACGATCGACTCGATGGAGCCCATCGAAGCTGACCTGTTGCTCCTGCTGGCGACGCTGCGTTTTCGCCTGGAGCCTCGGCTGGAAGGCTCCGGCATCGCCCTGCGGTGGGAGGTGTAGGAGCTTCCAGCGCACTGCATGTCCTGCGCATCGTGAAGGAGAGCATCGTCAACATCCTCCATCACACCCGCGCCAGCGAGATTCGCGTGGCCAACGCCCGCGAGGGGGAGGGCGTGACGGTGAGCATCGACGATAACGGCCAAGGCTTCGACGTCAGGCAGGCGCTGGGCACCGCCACCGCGCGGGGTTTGCACCATCAGCAACGCCGCGCCCATGCCATCGGCGGCAGGGTGGATTGGCTTTCAGGGCCGACGGGCACACACTTCATGCTATGGCTGCCGCTGGCCCGCTGAGTCATCCCGCCGGCAGTACCAACCGGGTGGCCCCCACGCGAACGCGACGGCAAGAGAGCAGGGCGCGGTTGCTATAATTTGCGTTTTGACAGAGGCCGCTGATGATCCCGTTGCGCGGCCTTGTTCATTTCGCCCTTCCTATGACTCAGCGCGTCCGCACCCGTTTCGCCCCCAGCCCGACCGGCTTCATCCACCTCGGCAACATTCGCTCGGCTCTTTATCCGTGGGCCTTCGCTCGCAAGATGAAAGGCGATTTCATCCTGCGTATCGAAGACACCGATGTTGAGCGCTCCAGCCAGGAAGCCGTTGATGTGATCCTGGAAGCGATGGACTGGCTGGAAATGGACATCGACGAAGGCCCGTTCTATCAGATGCAGCGCATGGACCGTTACCGTGAGGTGATCGCCCAGATGGTCCAGCAGGAGTTGGTCTATCCCTGTTACATGAGCACGGAAGAACTCGACGCTCTGCGCGACGCACAACGCGAGCGCGGCGAAAAGCCCCGCTACGACGGCACGTGGCGCCCCGAGCCGGGCAAGGTTCTGCCGACCCCGCCGGCTGGTGTGCAGCCCGTGATGCGTTTCAAGAACCCCATTGGCGGCAGCGTGGTGTGGGACGACGCCGTCAAGGGTCGGATCGAAATCTCCAATGATGAGCTGGACGACCTCGTCATCGCGCGCCCGGATGGCACGCCCACGTACAACTTCTGCGTGGTCGTCGACGACATGGACATGCAGATCACCCACGTGATCCGCGGTGACGACCATGTCAACAACACGCCGCGCCAAATCAACATCTTGCGCGCATTGGGTGGCACGCCGCCGGTTTATGCCCACTTGCCAACCGTGCTCAATGAGCAGGGCGAGAAGATGAGTAAGCGCCACGGCGCCATGAGCGTGACCGGCTACCGCGATGCCGGCTACCTGCCCGAAGCCATCGTCAACTACCTGGCCCGCCTGGGCTGGGCACACGGCGATGCCGAGATCTTCTCGCGCGAGCAGTTTGTCGAGTGGTTCGATCTGGAACATCTGGGTAAGTCGCCCGCGCAGTACAACCCTGAGAAGCTCGCTTGGCTGAACAACCACTACATCAAGCAGGCCGACAATGCCCGTCTGGCTGAACTGGTGAAGCCGTTCATTGAAGAACTGGGCGGCAAGGTTGATGGCGGCCCCGTCCTAGCGGATGTGATTGCGCTAGTGAAGGATCGCGCCAACACGCTGCGCGAAGTCGCACAGACTGCGCTGCTGTTCTACCGCACGGATCTGACCATCGAGCCGGAACTCGCCGCGCAGCATCTGACCGACGACGTGCGTCCTGGTATTGCCGCACTGACCGAAAAGCTCGGCGCGTTGCCTGAGTGGAAGCGCGAGGCCATCGGTGCGGCTTTCAAGGAAGTGCTGGCTGCGCAGGGCTGGAAGATGCCCAAGCTGGCCATGCCGGTGCGCTTGCTGGTGGCTGGTCAACTGCAGACGCCGTCGATTGACGCGGTGTTGGAACTGTTCGGCCGCGATGTCGTTCTGCGCCGTTTGGCGGCGTGACGGGTGCACCGCAAAAAAATTTGCGAAAGGGTATTGCCAAGCGCTAAACAGTTCCCCTATACTCTTGTTTTCGCTGCAACACGAAGCGAATTGCAGTAAGAAGCAAGCAGTAAAAGGTAGTAACCCAGGCAGTACCCAAAGCAGTGCATCGGGGCTATAGCTCAGCTGGGAGAGCGCTTGCATGGCATGCAAGAGGTCAGCGGTTCGATCCCGCTTAGCTCCACCAAAATGCCGGAAGATTCGATTCAAAAATAAATTTGAAAAGAAGCTTCCAAAACGCAAAGAAGTACGTTATGATAGCGGACTTCGCAGCGTAAGACAGAAAGCGTTGCAAAACAGTTTCTGTCCCCTTCGTCTAGAGGCCTAGGACATCACCCTTTCACGGTGAGTACAGGGGTTCGAATCCCCTAGGGGACGCCATAACAAGAGCTTAACCAGAAGCTCATTCGCAAAGCCAGTCTCTAGCTGGTTTTGCAACCGACACGGAGCGGTAGTTCAGTCGGTTAGAATACCGGCCTGTCACGCCGGGGGTCGCGGGTTCGAGTCCCGTCCGCTCCGCCAAATCAAAACCCGCTGCTTGCAGCGGGTTTTTTCTTTTCTACTTCCCATTCAATTGCGGTAATTGCCCTGACTCCGTGTTTTTAAAGCCGGAGGTCATCCGTCGTTTAACGCATGACTTTAATAGGCAGTGCGGCTGACGCGGTTGAAATAGCTAACCAGCAGGGCGCCGGCCACCATCAAGCTCAAGCCATTGGCTGCCCAGAAGCCTGCAGCCCCGCGCAGTGCTGCGGCACCGTCTCCAAAAAGCCCGAAGCCAAGCACATAGCCACCGCCCAAACCAACGCCCCATAGCGAGAGCGCGTAGATGACGGTTGGGATCAGCGCGATCTTGTAGGCGCGCAGAATGAACGCGGCCATCACCTGCAATGCATCGAACATCTGGTAGAACGCGATGAAGGGCAGCAGCGGCACCGCAATCGCCAGGACGGCCGCGTCATGCGTGTACAGGCTGACCAAATCGTGACGGAGCATCAGCACTGCGGCACCGACAATCGCCGCACATATCACTGCCAGCTTGATGCCGTTCAACGAGATGCGCCGCGCGGCTGTGCGATCGCGGGCGCCGATCGATTGTGCTGCCAGCGTGGAGGTCGCAATCGACAGCGACAGCGGCACCATGTACGCCACCGCCCCGAGGTTGGCGGCAATCTGATGCCCGGCGAGTACCACCGTGCCCAGCCGCGCAATGAAGATCGCCATCAGCGTGAACGAGGTGATCTCAATCAGGTAGGTGAAACCCATCGGTACGCCCAGGCGGATCAACGCCCATAGCCGCGCACGATTCGGCGGCGAGAACTGCGTGAAAATCTTGAATGGCTTGTATGCCGGATTGCGCATCAGGATGGCCGCGCCGGCGGCAAACCACAGCCAGCTGATGATCATGGAGGCCAGCGCACAGCCCGGGCCGCCCATTGCCGGAATGCCCATGCCGCCGTATAGGAACAACGCGTTGAGCGGGAACTTGAGCACAAGGCCGCCGAGCTGCAGCACCGTTACCATCACCGGGCGCGACAGCGCGTTGTTCAGCGCCGAGTAGATCCGGAAGCCAAGCGCCGCAGGCAGTGCGAGTGCTTCATAGCGCAGATAGGCGGTCGCCTTTTCCGCCAGTTCCGGCGAGGCGTTTGCCAGATGGAGCAGCGGGGCTGGAAACCACAGAAGCAGCATGCCGATGGCTGCCAGCGCCAGCCCAAGCCAGATGGCCTGGCGGACTTCTTCACCGATCTCGCTGTGCCTTTGCGCGCCGTACAGTTGTCCTGCGATGGGCGAGAGCGCCTGAAGCACGCCCATCAGGCTGATGTAGACGGTGACGTAGATCGACCCGCCGAGTCCGATGGCCGCCAGATCTGCTGCCGATGCGCGCCCGGCCATCGCCGTGTCGAGTACTCCGAAGGCGATGACGGCCAGTTGGCCAATCAGAACCGGCCAGGCGAGTGCGGCAATACGGCGGACATCCGTGGCGAACATTGGGCGCTGCAGTGCTGTTACTCGCGCAGCTTGCGCCGGCGCGTGGTGGATGGGGTTGGTGGTGGATGTGTTGCGGCGCCAGCTTCCGTCAGGCGGTACATGCGGAAGTGCTCGTCTCGGTCGGCGGGGCGGCGGCCTTCCCAGATCAGATTCCACTCATAGTTCGAGACGCGCGAAGGTGCGCCGTAGTCGTACGGGTCGTGGCGCAGGAGGATGTCGCAGCTGTCTTCCGGGCTACCGAAGCGGATGTGGCCGAAGTAGGCGAACGACGCGAGCTGTGCATCGCCCATGCGAATCGGCTGCACGCAGGTATACGTGCGCGGCAGCGCGAGTGCGGCCGATTGTGCGACATCGCGATAGGTCTTGGCGTAGTTGATGGTGGGCAGCCACAGCGTCATCATCAACACCCACATCAGGGTGGTGCCGGCCGCAGAGATCACCACCGCGCGCCAGATGGCCTTGGGTGCGCGCGACGTGCGCCATATGACGATGAGCACCCACGCGGCCGTCACCAGCAGTGCGCAGGCCAACGCTGTCCAGCTGAACTCTGGCCGATAGCCAGGCACGATGCGGTACACGTTGCGCGCAAGTTGCGGCGGAAAGCCCGTCATCTTGGCGATCCACAGCAGCCATACCGTACCGCCCAAAACGGTGAAGGCCAGCAGCGCAAACCAATCGATTGCGCTGATGGCGCCACGCTTGAGTGTTGGCAGGGCAAACGTGGCCATCACGGCCATCGGCGGGATCAGCAGCAGGAAGCCGTCGTCACTCGGTTGCTGCTGCAACAGAAGCAGCAACAACTGGGGGGCAAGCATGGCCAGCGGCAGCACGATATGCGGCGCCTTGCGCATGCCGCCCCAGCTTTTCCAGGCCCATGTGGCCAATGGCCATACTGGCCACGCGAACAGCGGCAGGTTGCGCGCAATGTAGCCAAGCGAATGCGCGGTTGGGCCAGCATACTGGTGGCGGTCGAAGCGTGCCCACTCGCGAACGAAGGCGACGGCGTCGTTTGGGTTGGTGGCCAGCAGGTAGGCCGTGGCTGGCCACGAGCAGCCGAGCACCACCGACACTGGCAGCGCCACGGTCAGCAGCGGGCGCAGCGGCAGTACGCGTGTTGCCCGCGCGGCGGCAAGCACGGCGACGGTGATGCTGAGCGGCAGGATCGGTCCGCCCGCAAGCGCCAGGCACCCAACGCCGATGCCGTAAGTCAGGCTGCCTTGGATGGGCTTGTCGAGCGCGCGGATCAACCCGTACGCCGTCACCGCGACAAAGCATAGCGAGCCGACCAGCGGCGTGGTCTCGTGGCCGCGCTGCGCCAGGCCCACGCAGGCGAGAAAGATCAGCAGGGCGCCGTCGGCCAGCGTGCGGCCGTAGTCGCGTGAGTTCGGTTGTCCGCCGAAGACGAATTCGAAAGGCTGGACTTCAGCGCGGCGGCCGAGCAGGTAAGCGCCGTACCAGATGCAGGCACAGGTGACAAAGAAGAAGAGTGCCGTCGCCAGGCGCGACGCATCTGACGGGCCAAACCACTGGCCGAATACGCGGATGAATGCGCCGCCGATCCAGAACACCAGCGGGCCGGCTTGCGCGACCGGGCGGCCGACGATGTTCGGCATCAACCAGTCTTGCGCGTTGCCGGTGGCTAGCGTCCACATCGCGCCGAAGCCGGCGGCGTCTTCGTTCTTCCACGGGTCGCGCGAGAACAGGCCCGACAGGCCGTAGATCACGCAGATGGCAAGCAGCAGCCAGCGCGGCAATTCACGGGTGGCGGCGGCAGTCAGGCGGATGCGCGAGACGCGTGTGGTGTTCATCGGGTGTCAGACCAGGCGAGCCCGGCCGCGGTTGCACGGCGGCGTGCAGATCGTAAGAAGGGGCAGGTAAGAGGCCTGCCATTGTGCCGAGAAACAAAAAAGGCAGCCGGAGCTGCCTTTTTTTGACCAGTGAGACGGGCCATGAGGTGAGCCGTCTCCGGCGCTGGTATTACTTGGCAGCCTTGCCGATCTTGCTGCCGAACTTGTTGCGGAACTTCTCGACGCGACCGGCCGTATCCAGAACCTTTTGCTGGCCCGTGTAGAACGGGTGCGATTCGGACGAAACTTCGATCTTGGCCAGCGGGTATTCCTTGCCGTCTAGCGTGATCGTTTCCTTGGTCTGGATCGTCGAGCGGGTGACGAACTTGAAGTCGCTGGACATGTCCTGGAACACGACTTCGCGGTAATTCGGGTGAATGCCTTCTTTCATGATGGGCCCTGGTGTTGAGGTAGCCAACTCGAGACGCGCTACAGGTGCTTTGGTGAGAAATCGCACCGTGCGACCAGCCGTCGAATCACTTGCCGGGTGGAGAAACGGCGATTATGCCAGAGAAACAAGGGCTTGGGCAACGCGCCGGTTGCAAAATACGTGGCCGCTACGCACCGAAAAGCGCTGCATTGGTCGCTTTTTTTGCCGCCCGTGGATCAAGGCGTAGCCAAGCACTCGATTGTGAGGGTGCCGCGCCCGTCCGGGTCGAGGGTTTGCTGTCCCCCATGCGCAGCGAGGTGTCCAGATTCACGGTCCAGGCGTCGATCTTTGCGGGCGTCAGGGTGTCGGGGCGGACGGATCTGCTGACAGCGTCCACCCTTTGCGCTTCCGATTGACCGTCGAGCTGTGACATCGCGCTGAAATTGAGCGGCGTTGCCGATTGAGTAAACATGGCACCTGCATCGAAGCACAACGAGAGCAGAAACAGAACAGCGTGAAGCACGCGACGTGTCGTCATGTCGGGAACCCCTCCTGGCGTTGCTCGGCAAGCAGCATGCGGCGTGCCGGATCCTGCAGGTAGAACGCCTGCAGCAACGCATACAGCGTGGGCAGCGTATCGAGCAGTGCGGTGGGTTCGACAAAGAACACCTCGGAGGCCACCGCGAAGAACTCCGCCGGATGCTGTGCGCCGTACGGATCGAGCAGAGAGAGGATGGGATCGCTGTCCCAGTGATGCTCCGGGATCCGCTCGCAGCGGTCTGCAAACGCGTCGTATTCGGCGTAGAGGTCGTCGGCCCATTGCTCGCGATCGATGCCGGCATGCAGGTGCGAGGAGAACGCTGGAATGCCATCCGACTCGCCGTTGAGCATGTCGAGCTTGTGTGCAAACTCGTGCATGACCACGTTGTACGGCTGCGCGCCGGATTGGGCCAGCGCGCCGCCTAGCTCGATGTCCTGCCACGAGAGGATGACTGGCCCGTGCTCCCACGCCTCGCCAGCAGCTTCTTCGCGCACGTTGTGCACGACGCCGTCTTCGTCCATCACCTCCTTGCGGATGACGAACTCGCCGGGGTAGATGACCACGCCGCGCCAGCCGCGATACCACGTGATGCCCAACTCCAGGATCGGCACGCTGGCCTGTACTGCAATGCTGATCACCATGTCGTCGGTGAGCGGCAGGTCGTGGGCGGTGGTGAATTCCTTCTCGGCGATGAAGAGCGTGGCTGTTTCACGCAGGCGCACCAGGTCGGTCTCGGGCCAATCCAGCAGAAAGGGCAGGCCAGCGAGCGCGTGCGACCAATGCGTGTCGGAGATGGCGTAGCGCGCCAGACGCCGCGAGCGCGCGCGGCCGGAGAACCAGCGGAAAACGGATGAAAGCATGCGCCCAGTATATCGGCGCGTGCTTTCGTCCCTGGTGGGGTCAGGCCACAGACAACAGCCGCGCGCCGCGCTGATTGGCGACGTACACGGCTTCAGTGCGGCTGCGGACTTTCAGGCGCCGGTACAGCGTGCTGATATGCGCCTTGGCGGTGGCCTCGGAGATATTCAGCATGCGGCTGATGGTCTTGACCGGGTGCCCGCGCGACAGCAGCACCAGAATCTCGTACTGGCGCGGCGTAATGCCCAGCAGCTTGGGATCGGTTTGCGGATCACCGGCAAGCGCGGGATTGGGTGTGCCGTCTAGGCGAGACTCCGGCAGCAGCGCGCTGGCCGGGATGTACTGCCCACCCACCAGCACCAGCTCCAGCGAAGCCGCGATAACCTCGCCGGGCGAATGCTTGAGCGTATAGCCCGACAAGCCCATCTGCATGAGCGTGCGGATGATGTCGGGGGATTCGGATTCGGCCAGCACGACCACGTGGCGCGCGTGCGGCCTGTGCATGATCTCGCCGATGGCAGAGAGCTCGTCCAGATGTGGGAGCGGCAGGCCGATCACCAGCAGGCCTGCGTCGGCATTGGCTTCGATGGCGTCAAACATGCCGTCGTCCGGTTCGACGACGGTGACGCCGGTGACGCCCTTGAGCGTCCGCAGCAGGTGCGCAATGCCCGTACGCACCAACGGATGGGCTTCGATCAAAACAGTGTTCATCGTTGTTCTCGACCTGTTACCGATCTTGCGAACATCCTTCGTCGCTCCAAGCGAGAAACAGGCCGGAGCAGACCCCCGTTCCGAATCATTTTAGTGGCGTATCACGAAAATGACAGGCGCCACGGCCATGCCTCGGGACCCTCGTTGACGCATTCTGGCTACTGTAGACCAGTGTTCGCCAGGGCGCGTCATTCACTCAATGGAAGCGTTCGACCCTTCGGCCAGGTTTTGCGGCGATGGCTGTTTCGACCATGACACAAAAACACCCGCCAAACCGGAGCGATTGATCTTCCACGTGCTGAATATCCCGTAAAAACAAGGCTTTAATCGTCTTGGCACGGATGTCGCTCCACCGTCATTCGGGAGGACCGAGCCATGCCAATATCCGCGCAGCGCCGTGCTCGTCGATTGCCGTTCTGGTGGACGATCGATATGACCGGAATGGTCGCGAGTCATGCGGCCATGGTCGTCATGGTGCCGGCGCTCGCAGAAGACGGCGACATCATCAAACAGCGCACATTCGCACTGCGTATCGCCTATCGAGGCGCTCCCACCGATACGTTGCCGGTGCGAACTGCGCTCGGTCCTTATCCCACCCGCGCATTCGATCTGTCCAGCGGCCCTGTCATGTCGGTGCTCTCCGACGGCGAACTGAGTACGTCGCATGCGTGGCTTAACAATCCATCGCGTGAGGGGCAGGGCGCAATCCCCCCGGAAGTGGGGGTTGGGCGACGGGCCGGTGCCATGCTCAAGGCCCATCAGACGGATCTTCACAGTGTGTGCGGGCGCGGCACGCCAGCCATCGCAGGTGCAGCGGTTGCGGGCAAGCGCATGCGGTGCTATCGCCCGTATTTGGGGACAGTTTTGGAAGCCGCACTGTTGAGCCATCCGAGCGTCGCTTTTACGTTGATTTGCACGGTTGCAGCACGGTCACGGGGTGTCCGGTTGAAGGGCCTCTGTGACGAAGCCGATGCTTGGGGCGTGGGCGGGTGTACCGCCGTGCATCGGCTGGCGCGGCTCGAGGTACGGCCAATGTGCGTTGCAAGCGTAGCGTTGCCGCAACGTGCTTGTCGGCGCCGAGCATCCATTGCATTCACGCAGTGTCACCAGATTGAACCATCCGCCGGCGGTGCACTGCCGGACGCGGTGGCGCAGACGGGGCGTGTCACGTCCAACGCTTTCGTGCTCCGTCCCCCGGCGGGCACTTTTTTATAACGGCAATTCAGGCAGGGGAAATCAACATGCAAGCCAATCCGATTGCTTTTGCAGCCCTGGCGCCACTGCGCATACGGTGACCAGGGCTGCGTTGCGCAACAGGCTCCGAAACGGCATTGCCTGTTATGCAACTACTGCATAGGGCGACCGCCCAAAACAATCGGGGCGCAGCACGCAGGCTCCGCCCCGACACGATAAGGAAGACCGGCGATGAGATCAGGCCGAAGCCGAATGCAACGGATGTTCCGCGCGGATGCCGTGCTTCTGCATCAACCGGTACAGCGTCACGCGGGACACCGCCAGCTCGCGCGCCGTCATGCCCATATGGAACCCGTTGCGGGCGATGGCCGTGCGGATGGCATCGGACTCGGCGCCTTCGCGCGCTTCTTCCAGCGTCTGGCCCGATACGGATGCGTAGCCTTCCAGGTGCAGGTCTGCAGCGGAGATCTTGCGGTTGTCCGTCATCACCAGCGCGCGGCGCACGCGGTTGATCAGTTCGCGCACGTTGCCCGGCCACGGGTAATGCATCATCGCGTGCAGCGCGCACGGCGTGAAACCGCGGATGCGGTGCGAGGCTTCGCTCGCGTGCTGGGCGAGGATGTGTTCGGCGAGCAGCACGATGTCGCTGCCGCGCTCACGCAGCGGCGGTACCGACAACGTCAGCACACACAGGCGGTGGAAGAGGTCGGTGCGGAATCCACCGTGATGCTGGGCCGCCTCCAGATCCACGTGCGTGGCCGAGATGATGCGGATGTCCAGCGGAATCGCCTGATGCCCGCCCAGCCGCGTAATCGTGCCTTGCTGCAGGAAGCGCAGCAGGCTCACCTGGCTTTCCAGCGGCAGGTCGCCGATTTCATCGAGGAACAGCGTGCCGCCGTTGGCATGCTCGACCCAGCCGATATGGCGCTGGTGCGCGCCGGTGAAGGCGCCTTTCTCATAGCCGAACAGCTCGGACTGAATCAGGTGAGGGGGGATCGCGCCGCAGTTGATCGCGATGAACGGACCACTCGCACGTGCCGAGGCCTCGTGGATGGCCTGCGCGGTCAACTCTTTGCCCGTACCCGATTCGCCGGCGATGAAGGCCGGTGCGCTGTTCTGCGCAACCTTGCGAATGGCGCGGAACAGGTTGTGCATGGCCGGGCATTCGCCCAGCATGCGGGCATTGTTCCCTTTGGGAGCGGGCGTTGCTTCCTGCGCGAGGGACGCCATGCCCCATGCATGACGCAGGGAGTACGCGGTCTCTTCCGTGCGCAGCGGCATCTGCACATAGTCGACGCAGTAATCGCGCACGAGCTGCCGTACACGTTCATGGCTCAGCATGGCGGGCGG
>RepKanNP_Acetate_BrdU_F21BDRAFT_1000058_pt1 | contig 55783 bp, 51 predicted proteins | sample RepKananBrdUF21B_FD_10624 | JGI IMG/M metagenome (IMG submission 10624)
CCGGCCATGGAGGCACTGGCTGCCGCCCGTCAGGCATCGAGCCGCGGTCGCGGCGGCGTCTCGGCACCGGCTGCGACGCCAGTGGCCGCTCCTGCGCCAGTCGTACGCCCTGTTGCTGCTGCGGGGCCGCGCCCGAATCCGGTGGCTGCCCCTGCGTCGCCACCGCCGCGCCGAGAGCCGCCAGCTGCATCGGCCTCATCATCTGATGATGGCCCACCGCCATGGGATGAAATGCCCGGCGAGTTTGCCTCGCCGTCGCTGGAAGAGATTGATGCCGCGTTCGCGGGCTGGGATTCGGCCTCGAGCGCGCGTCCTGATGCTTCCACACCAGTGGCTCGTTCTGCGCCGGTCGAATCACCCACTGCCGCACCAGTACCGGTGCAAGCCAAGCCCGTTGCGCTGGAGCCCGTGGCGGCCGCCACGCCCCCCGACCTGAGTGCAAGTAGCCTCACCACGTTTGATGGTGACTGGCCCAAGCTTGCGGCTGGCCTGCCAATGCGTGGTCTGGCTCAGCAGCTTGCGCACCAGAGTGAACTGGTGGCAGTGGAGGGCGTCACCGTGCGTTTGCGCGTGCCGCTGCCGGCGTTGACCGAAGCTGGTGTCGTGGAGCGGCTGGAAGCCGCACTGACGGAGCACTTCGGCACGCCGATACGCGTGGCGTGTGACATCGGTGCTGCTCGAGCGACAGCCGCTGCTGCCGATGCTGAGCTGCGCGCCCAACGCCAGCGCGACGCTGAAGACGCCATCGCTGCCAACCCGTTCGTGCAAGCGCTGGTGCGGGACTTTGCCGCGCAGGTCGTCCCGGGTTCGATCCAGCCGCACGCACACTGAACACGCATTCCCAAACTGAACACCGGCGCGCCCAATCAAGCGGTGCGCCTCGTATGACCCATTGCAAGGAGCAACGACCATGATGAAAGGCCAGATCGCTGGGCTGATGAAGCAAGCCCAGCAAATGCAGGAAAACATGAAGAAGGCGCAGGAAGCGCTTGCCCTGATCGAGGTGGAAGGCGTGTCTGGCGCTGGCCTCGTGAAGGTGGTGATGACCTGCAAGAATGACGTGAAGCGCGTGTCGATCGACCCGAGCCTGGTGGCCGAAGGCGAAGACAAGGAACTGCTGGAAGATCTGGTCGCCGCTGCGTTCAACGACGCCGTGCGCAAGGCCGAGGCCACCACGCAAGAGAAGATGGGCTCGCTCACGTCGGGTCTGGGTGGCATGGCAAGCATGCTGCCGCCGGGCTTCAAGCTGCCGTTCTAAGGTCACGCCCTAAAGGTTACGCTGATTAGGATCGCGCCATGGTGCTGGAATCTGCGCTGCTGCACGTCAAGCCCGGCCAGGAAGCCGCCTTCGAGGCGGCTTTTGGCGAGGCCCGTCACATCATCGGTGCAATGCAGGGCTTTATTTCGCTGACGCTGTCACGCTGCGTGGAAAAGCCTGGCGACTACCTGTTGCTGGTGCAGTGGCAGACGCTGGAAGACCACACCGTGGGTTTCCGGCAGTCGGCCGAGTACCAGCGCTGGCGCGCACTGCTGCATCACTTCTACGATCCGATGCCGGAAGTGCTGCACCATACGCTGGTTTGGGAGCAGGCATGACGCGCGGCGGTTCGGGCACGCCATCGGCGCTGCAGATGCTGGTCGAGGCCCTGCGCGTACTGCCGGGCGTCGGTCCGAAGTCTGCGCAGCGCATGGCGTACTACCTGCTGCAGCATGATCGTGATGGTGCGGAGCGCCTGGCGCAGGCGCTGAGGGAGGCCACCGAATCGATCCAACACTGCAGCCGCTGCAACACCTTTACCGAGCAGGAAGTCTGCGAAACCTGCCTGGATTCGCGCCGTGATGCGTCTGTGCTATGCGTGGTGGAAACACCCGCCGATCAGATGATGATTGAGCAGACACTCACGTATCGCGGCCAATACTTCGTGCTGATGGGGCGGCTCTCGCCGCTGGACAACATCGGCCCGAAGGAGATCCACCTCGAACGCCTGCTGGCCCGCGCGACTGATCCTGCACTGGGCGGGCCGTGCACCGAGGTTATCCTCGCCACCAACTTCACCAGTGAAGGCGAGGCCACCGCACACTACATCGGCGAGATGCTCAAGGCGCGCGGCATCAAGGCGACGCGTCTGGCGCGTGGCGTGCCGGTGGGTGGCGAGCTGGAATATGTCGACGCGGGCACCATCGCCCGCGCGGTGCTGGATCGGCGCCAGCTCTGATCTTCCGAACTTCCGAGGCGCTTCTTAAAACTCAGCGTGGATGCGCGCACCCACGATGGACACCGGGCCGCGATCCCGGTTGTACGCGGGGTGGACGACGTACTGATAGTTCAAGCCCAGCGTTAAGTGCTTTACGACTGCCCAGTTGTAGTACAGCTCGGCGATGCGCTCGGTGCCGTAGTTCAATGCGCCATCGCCGATCAGCACACCCATGCCGCCAGCCGCAAAGTATTGGCGTGCCGCGCCTGACAAGCCATTCACCACCACAGCCGCGCCAAACGTGTCGTTCGGGCGCCCCCAACGCGTGCCTTTGAGCGAGAGCCCGGCCGACACCGACTGGTTGATGTCGGTGAATTCGAACGTCTCCTTGCTGCCGTCGTTCATGCTGGCGCGGGCGAAGACCCCTACGTCATCAGTGACCTCTTGCTCCAGGTTCACCGCAATGCCGGGGCGCCAGGCGAGTCGCCGCACGAGGCCGGTGTCCGGTGTGGTGCCGGTCTGTTGGGCCAGGTTCACTGCATCGCCGTAGCCGCCCATCTTGCCGCGCGAGGCGAACGCCAGCAGCTTGACTTTGCCGGGGCGGCCGAACCAGTTCTGGCGCGCTTCAAATTCCCCCACCCACTGGTATTGCTTCCATGTGGTGTCGATGGTGATGCTGTTGGGCACGTTCGACAGTGCGAACAAGCCGCCGCGCAGCGTCCACCACGATTGCGTCCACTCCACCGCCAAGCCGTGCGTGTAACCCCAGGCGTCGGCCGCGTAGTCAAATGCGCCTGCATCGACCACCGACCAATTCAGGAAGTCACCGCGCGGGTCGTGCGCATAGGTGTTCGTATCAAAGATGTCGACCACCGAGAACTTGCCGACGGTGATGGTCAGGTTGTTGGCCGAATGGCTGCCGGCAAGCTGGTTGGGCCCGCTCTCTACTGCCTGTTGCTCGCCACCCAAATCGATGACTTGTCGCAGGAACAGGCGCGGCAGCTTGCGATACGGGGTGTTGTTGCCAACTTTGTAGGCTTCCGCACTGGAGAAGCCGGCCAGCCCGACCGTGTTGTTCAGGCCGAAACCCTGGTCGACTTCGGGGTTGGCGTACAGCTCTGCGCCTTTCCATAGACGCACGCCAAGATAAAGCGTGATGTCGGCCGTCTCTTTGTTATTGGTCTCTGGTGTCAGGCTGTTTGTGCCGCTATACGGCGCGTGGAACGACGGGTGCCATTGCGTCACATTGGTGAACTGCCCGTGAATGTTCCAGCGTTCGGGCTCTGGGATGTCCGCAGGCGGGGTGTCGGCATCTGCTGCCAGGGCAATCCCCTGCAGGCCCAGCGTTAGCATGACGGCCATCAGGGCCTGCCGGGCGGTGCCGGCACGCTTGGTACGGTGAAAAAAAGACCGGGGTGCGAGGCGAAGAGGCGAGGATGGCATGGGCGCAACGTAGAGGGCAGCCGCTAGAATTCCAGGGTTGTGCGCTCGGAATAGGCAAAAACCCGGCGATAGTAAACGCCGTGTCATGACCAACCGGTGAAAACCGCGCCGTTTGCACGAACCTGTCGCATTTCTCCAACTCCGCCAGATGGCTTCACGATGAACCTTGCCCGCTTCGATCTCGTCACCCTCGGCCTGTTTGTGGCGGTGGCCCGGCTGGGCAGCATTTCTGCTGGGGCGCGGCAATCACACCTGGCCGTGGCCGCGGCAAGCAAGCGGATTTCCGACCTAGAGGCCGCAGTGGGCGCGCCGCTGCTGTATCGCCATGCCGCTGGCGTGGAGCTGACCGAGGCTGGCCAGGCATGCTTTCGCCATGCCGTGGGCATTCTGCAAGACGTCGAACGCATGGCCGGCGCGCTGTCGGACTTTGCCGCCGGCACACGCGGGCAGGTGCGTGTGTGGGCCAATACCTCGTCGATCACGCAGTTCCTGGCCGATGACCTGGCTGCTTTCATGCTGGCCAATCCGGCCATCCGCATCGCGCTGGAGGAGCAGGACAGTGGCGATATCGTCGCCGCGCTGCGCGAGAACCGTGCGGACCTCGGCATCTTCGCCGCCGGCACGCCATGCGATGGGTTGCAATCGTTTGACTACCGCGAGGACGATCTCGCCCTTGTCACACCGCGCAACCACCCGCTGGCAGGCCGCAAGCAGGTGAGTTTTGCCGATGCGGTGGAGTTCGATTTCGTCAGCCTGCCGCCGGGCACGTCGCTGGCCGCGCAACTGCTGGAAGAGAGCCAGCGCCTGGGCAAGCCGCTGCGCTTGCGCATTCAGGTGCGCAGCTTCGAGGCGGTCTGCCGCATGGTGGCCTCGGGTCTGGGCGTGGGGGTGCTGCCGCGTATTGCTGCACAAGGACATGTGTCGGGCCTGCCGGGTGCGGGCCTCGCATTGGTGCCGCTGCAAGACGAGTGGGCACATCGCCGTCTGCTGGTGGGCGTGCGCGATCCGGATGCACTCACCAGTTCTGCGCGCCTGTTGATGACGCATCTACTCGGCAATCCTGCCGCACTCTGAGAACCTGTTCATGATCCTACTGCGCAACCCGATCTTGGCACTGCGATGCTCGCCGTACTCTTGTACGGCTGCGCTTCTCCTGCCAACCTCGGGCCACTCGCTACGGATCGTGAACAGGTTCTGAATTCAACGTTCTCTATACGACCATGCCGACACAGGTTTTGCAGAACATCCGCGTGCTCGAACTCGGGCAATTGATTGCCGGGCCGTTTGCCGCCAAGACGCTCGCCGATTTCGGCGCGCAGGTCATCAAGATCGAGCCGCCGGGTCAGGGCGATCCGCTGCGCAAATGGCGGATGCTGCATGAAGGCACCTCGGTCTGGTGGGAGGCGCAGTCGCGCAACAAGCAGTCTGTCTGCGTGGATTTGCGTGTGCCCGAGGGCCAGGAGGTGGTGCGCAAGCTGGCCGCCGAGGCAGACGTGCTCATTGAAAATTTCCGCCCCGGCACGATGGAGAAGTGGGGTCTGTCGTACGAGGCGCTGTCGGCCATCAACCCGAAGCTGATCATGCTGCGCGTATCGGGCTACGGTCAGACTGGCCCCAAGCGCGACGAGCCGGGCTTTGCAGCGATTGCCGAGGCGATGGCAGGCCTGCGCTACCTGACCGGTGAGCCGGGGCGCCCGCCTGCGCGCGCTGGGCTGTCGCTGGGCGACACGATTGCCGGGTTGCACGGCGCGCTGGGCGTGCTGCTCGCGCTCTATGAACGCGACGCGCGCGGCGGCAAGGGGCAGGTGATCGACGTAGCCTTGTATGAGTCGGTCTTCAACCTGACGGAGAGTCTGCTGCCGGAGTACTCGGTATTCGGCGCCATTCGCCATCCGGCAGGCGGGGCATTGCCTGGCATTGCGCCGTCCAATGCCTATCGCTGTGCGGGCGGCGAGTACGTCTTGATCGCCGCGAACGGTGACAACATCTTCCGCCGCCTGATGCAGCGCATGGGCCGACCAGACCTCGCCGATGATCCAGGGCTTGCGCGCAACGATGGCCGCGCCGCCCGCGTCGACGAGATCGATGCCGCCATCAACGCGTGGACGGGCGCGCTTCCCATTGCAGAGGTTTTGGCTGCGCTGCAAGAGGCCGAGGTGCCCAGCGGGCCGATCTACACCATCGCCGACATTGCTGCCGACCCGCACTATCGCGCGCGAGGTGTCATTGAGACCGTGCGCGCGCAGTCGGGCATCGACGTCGAAATGCCGGGCGTGGTACCCAAGCTTTCCGGCACACCCGGTGCGGTACAGGCCAGCGCTCCGCGCCTGGGTCAGCACACACGCGACGTGCTGCGCAGCCATGGCCTGACCGACGCGCAGATCGATGCGTTGGCCGCACAAGGCGTGATTGCCGAGGCGGCAAGCTAAGGAGCTAGGACCATCCCGCATGTTGTGTGGCAAATCGTTGCGGTAATATCGCCGCCAAGGCAGTGAACGCTGGAGAACCTGTTCTCGGTTCGTAGCGAGCATCGCAGAGCCAAGATCGGGGCGCGCAGTAGGATCGTGGACAAGTTCGCAGAACAACGCATTCAGGAGACAAGCATGGGGACACGAGGCATCAGCCGCTGGGCAAAATGGATGGGCGCAGCGCTATGCGCGACGAGCCTGCTGGCAGCTAGCCCCGCCGTGCTGGCGCAGGGCAAGCCGGAGAAGAGCAAGGTGACCATCGCCGTGGGCGGCAAGGCCTTGTTCTACTACCTGCCGCTGACGATTGCCGAGCGCCTGGGCTACTTCAAGGACGAAGGCCTGGATGTCGAGATCGTCGACTTTGCTGGCGGTGCCAAGGCACTGCAGGCCGTGGTGGGCGGCAGCGCTGATGTGGTGAGCGGCGCCTACGAACACACGCTGGTGCTGCAGGCCAAGGGCCAGATGTACCAGGAGTTCGTGCTGCAAGGCCGCGCTCCGCAGATCGTGCTGGCGATCAACAACAAGACGATGCCCAACTACAAGTCGATCGCTGACCTGAAGGGCAAGAAGATCGGCGTGACGGCCCCGGGCTCGTCGACCAACATCATGGTCAACTACGTGCTGGCCCGCGCCGGCATCAAGCCGAACGAGGTGTCGATCATCGGTGTGGGCCCGAGCAACGGTGCCATTGCGGCCATCCGTGCGGGGCAGATCGACGCGCTGGCCAATCTGGACCCGGTCATGTCGATGCTCACGCAGAAGAACGAAGTGCGCGTCGTTTCCGACACCCGTACGCTGGCCGATACCAAGGCCGTCTTCGGGGGCAACATGCCGGCTGGCTGCCTGTACGCATCCACTGCGTTCATCCAGAAGAACCCAAACACGACACAAGCGCTGACCAACGCCATGGTGCGTGCGCTGAAGTGGCTGCAGAAGGCGGGCCCGTCGGACATCGTCAAGACCGTGCCGGAAGCCTACCTGCTGGGGGATCGCGCGCTGTATCTGGCGGCCTGGGACAAGGTGCGTGAGGCCATCTCGCCGGACGGTGCGATGCCGGCCGATGGCCCGACCACGGCACTGCGTACGCTGTCGGAGTTTGACGCGGAAGTGAAGGGCAAGCAGATCAAGTTGGACCAGACCTTCACCAACACCTTCGTGCAGAAGGCCAACGCGAAGTACCACTAAGTCCGGCAGACTTTCATCCTGCGCCCGGTCCAGCCGGGCGCATTGCTTTCTTGGTAGCCATCAGGCAGACACCATGACGACGCCCGCGCTTTCGTTCGACCAGATTACCTGTACCTTCCTCTCGCCTGACAAACCGGGCCAGCGCTACACCGCCGTGCAGAACACGACGCTGGATATCCAGGCCGGCGAGTTCGTCTCGGTGGTGGGCCCGACCGGCTGTGGCAAATCCACCTTGCTGAATCTGGCGGCGGGGCTGTTGCAGCCATCGTCGGGGCAGGTGCGCGTGTTCGGCGAACCGCTGGCCGGCATCAACCGCCGTGCCGGCTACATGTTCCAGGCTGAAGCGTTGATGCCGTGGCGCAGCGCGCTCGACAACGTGCTGGCCGGGCTGGAATTTCGCGGCACGCCCGACAAGGAGGCGCGCGAGCTGGCGATGTCGTGGCTGGCGCGCGTGGGCCTGACCGGGTTTGAAGATCGCTATCCGCATCAACTCTCCGGCGGCATGCGCAAGCGCGTGAGCCTGGCGCAAACGTTGGTGCTCGACCCCGACATCATCCTCATGGACGAGCCGTTTTCTGCGCTCGACATCCAGACGCGCCAGTTGATGGAGAACGAGGTGCTCGACCTCTGGGCTGCCAAGCGAAAGGCCGTGCTGTTCATCACACACGATCTGGACGAAGCCATTGCCATGAGCGACCGCGTGGTCGTGCTGTCAGCCGGCCCCGGCACGCACCCGATCGGCGAGTTCGTCATCGACCTGCCGCGCCCGCGCGATGTGGCCGAGATCCGTGATCAAGCCGGCTTCGTCAACCTGCACGCTCGCATCTGGGATGTGTTGCGCGAAGAAGTGCTCAAGGGTTACGCGCAACATCGCCGCGTGGCCTGAACCGAATTCGACTGATCTCTCTCATGGCTAATCGTCCGCTCTCTCCGTTCATGCTGCGCGCCTGGCAGCTTGGCCTCCTCGTCGTCACGCTGGGTGTTTGGCACTTCGCTACGCGCTCGCAAGACGTCGCATTTTTCTTCGGTGAACCGCTCATCGTTGCGCAGCGCATCTGGGCATGGTTCGTGACGGAAGGCGATATCTACCAGCACCTCGGCGTGACGCTGGCGGAAACCGTGCTGGCCTTCGTTATCGGCACGGTCACCGGACTGGGCGCTGGGCTGTGGCTGGCGCTGAGCCCTGCGGTGTCTGCGGTGCTCGACCCGTACATCAAGGCCGCCAACTCGATGCCACGCGTGATCCTGGCGCCGATCTTTGGCGTGTGGTTCGGGCTGGGGATCTGGTCGAAGGTTGCGCTGGCGGTCACGCTGGTGTTCTTCATCGTGTTCTTCAACGTCTACCAGGGCGTGAAAGAAGTGAGCCCCGTGGTGCTGTCCAATGCGCGCATGCTGGGGGCCTCGCAGCGACAGCTGTTGCGCTTCGTCTATCTGCCGAGCGCAACGAGCTGGGTGTTTTCGTCGCTGCATACGTCGGTGGGTCTGGCGTTTGTGGGGGCGGTGGTGGGCGAGTACCTTGGCTCTGCGCGCGGCGTCGGTTACCTGATTCTGCAGGCCGAGGGCACGTTCGACATCAACACCGTGTTTGCCGGCATTGTCGTGCTGACAGTGTTTGCACTGGTACTCGATTGGTTGGTCGGTCTGGTGGAAAAGCGTCTGATGCGCTGGCAGCCCAAGACTGGCGAGACCGAAAAGCTCTGAACACCCGAAGTAGGCTCACTGAAGGTCACAACAACCCTGCCATGAGCAGGGTTGTGCAACTAGACGGTCGGTCTACTACAATCCGATTCACCATGAGCAAGCACCCCGAACCCGTCACCGCTGAAGGCACCGAAGCCCGGCACGACACCCGCGACCGCATTCTGGACGCCGGTGCCGAGTTGATCCTCGGGCGCGGCTTCTCGGCCGTGGGGCTGGCGGAAATCCTTGGCCGTGCGCAGGTGCCCAAGGGGTCGTTCTATTACTACTTCGGCTCCAAGGAAGACTTTGGCGTTGCCATGCTGGAGCGGTATTTCCAGGATTACGACGCGGGTGTCGTCAGCCTGTTCAACGACACGCGCCTGACCGCACGCGAACGGCTGCTGCGTTACTTCACTGCCTGGATTGACCTGCACGAGCGCAGCGCATGCGAAGTCACCTGCCTGGCCGTCAAGTTGTCGGGCGAGGTGTCGGACTTGTCGGAACCGATGCGCAAGGTGTTGTCGACGGGGATGACGCGCATGGTGGATCGCATTGCCGGCGTGATCGAGGCGGGTGTCGCCGATGGTTCGCTCGCACCGGTGAGCGACGCACGCTATCTGGCTGAAGGTCTGTACGCCATGTGGATGGGCGGGGCGCTGCTGGCCAAGGCGCACCGGACTGTCGCGGCGTTCCGGAGCTGCGTGGCGCAAACCGAAATCTTGCTGGCCAAGCCAACACATTGATCGCAACCGAATCCATTGCCGGCGAGGCATGTTCCTCGCTTTTTCTTTGACTCCGGTTCTAGATGACCGGTCGAATAGTAATAAGCATTCTCTCTTTCTGGAGCTGATATGACCCAACAACTGTTGTCGCCTGTCCAGGTCGGTCGCACGACCCTCGCCAACCGCGTCGTCATGGCGCCGCTCACGCGTTCGCGCGCCGGCCAGCCCGGCGATGTGCCGACCGAGCTGAACGTGACCTACTACGCGCAGCGCGCGACGGCCGGCCTGATCGTGACGGAAGCCACGCAAATTTCCCGCCAGGGCCAGGGTTACGCTTGGACGCCGGGCATGTACACCGACGCACAGGAAGCCGGCTGGAAAGCCGTGGTGGATGCGGTGCATGCCAAGGGTGGCCGCATTTCGCAGCAGCTCTGGCACGTGGGCCGCATCTCGAACACGCTGCTGCAAGAAAACGGTCAGGCGCCAGTCGCGCCGTCGGCCATCGTCGCCAAGGGTGCGCAGAGCTTTGTTGTGCACCCTGACGGCACGCCGGGCAACGAGCCCACCAGCGAGCCGCGCGCACTGGCGACGGAAGAAATCCCGGGCGTCATCGCGCAGTACCGTCAGGCCGTGCTGCGTGCACGCCGTGCTGGCTTCGATTTCGTTGAAATCCACGCTGCCAATGGTTACCTGCTGCACCAGTTCCTTTCCACCAACAGTAATCAACGCACCGACCAGTACGGCGGCTCGCTGGAAAACCGCGCACGGCTGATTCTGGAAGTCGTCGATACGGCCATCGCTGAAATCGGCGCCGATCGCGTTGGCATTCGCCTGTCGCCGCATTTTGTTGCGCACGACATTGCAGATGCCGAAGCCGAGGCCAGCGCGCTGTATCTCGCGCGTGAGCTGACCAAGCGTGGCATCGCCTACCTGCACATCGCCGAGCCGGATTGGGCGGGTGGCCCGGAGCTGTCCACGGAATTCCGCCGCCAACTGCGCGATGCCTTCAAGGGCACGCTCATCGTCTGCGGCCAGTACAGCGCGGAAGAGGGTGAGCAGATGGTGGCTTCGGGTCTGGCCGATGCGGTGGCCTTTGGCCGTCCGTTTATCGCCAACCCGGATCTGGTGGCGCGCTTCCGTGCCGGTGCAACGCTCAACAAGCCGGATCGCAACACCTACTACGGTGGTCAGGAAAAGGGCTACACCGACTATCCGACGCTGGAAGAAGCGGCCTAATCAGTACGGGCTGTCCCAACAAAGAAGCCGCGCTGGCGATTGCCTAGCGCGGCTTTTCTATTTGGCGTGCGGGTAACGCTCAGGGTTGGATGACCACCTTGCCCGTCACCTTGCGTGCCGCCATGTCCAGCAGCGCCTGCGTGGTCTGTTCCAGCGGATAGCGCGCTGAAATATGCGGACGGATCTTGCCTTCTTTCATCCAGCCGATCATCTGCATCATGTTGGCCAGATTGGCCTTCGGCTCTCGGCGTGCGAATTCACCCCAGAACACGCCCACCAACGACGCGCCCTTGAGCAGCGCCAGGTTCAGCGGCATCTTGGGGATTTCACCGTTGGCAAAGCCCACCACCAGATAGCGGCCGCGCCAGGCGATCGAACGGAACGCCGGCTCTGCATAGATGCCGCCAACCGGGTCATAGATCAAGTCCGGGCCCTTGCCGTCCGTCAGTTCCTTGATGCGTTCGCGCAGGTCTTCGGTCGCGTAGTTGATCAGCGCATCGGCGCCGTGGTCCTTGCAGACAGCGAGCTTTTCATCGCTCGACGCAGCGGCAATCACGCGCGCGCCGATGGCCTTGCCGATTTCGATGGCCGCCAGCCCCACGCCGCCCGCCGCACCCAGCACCAGCATCGTTTCGCCCGCCTTCAGTTGGCCGCGATCGACCACCGCATGGTGCGACGTGCCGTAGGTGAGGGTGAACGCTGCTGCCGTATCAAACGCCATGCCCGGCGGCATCGGCATCACCACCTTGGCCGACGCTTTCACCTGCGAGGCAAATGCACCCTGGCCAAGGAACGCGATCACGTGGTCGCCCGCTTTCACATGCGACACACCATCGCCCACCGCGTTGACCACGCCCGCCACTTCCGAGCCCGGCGTGAACGGCAGCTCCGGCTTGAACTGGTATTTGTTCTGGATGATCAGCACGTCGGGAAAGTTCACCCCCGCGGCCTTCACGTCGATGACAACTTCGCCAGCGCCCGGCGAGAGGTCCGGCAGCGTTTCAATCACCAGCGATTCGGGCGGGCCCCAGGTCTTGCAGACGACGGCTTTCATGGTGTGTCTCCTGAACGGTCTTGCGTTGGATGATTCACGTGTCTCGCATGCTTCGTGCGCGATCTCGTCTGGCAGTGTAACCGAATAAAAGCACGGTCGTTCGATTTGATCGCGGGCCGTGCGGTGGGCAATCGGTTGGACGATATATCGATCGGTTTTTGTAAGCGTGTACTACGTGCTCGTGAGCACGATTCGTTAACGTTGCTCGGTTACAATCCGCGCCATGCATATTCTTATCGCCAACGACGACGGATACCTCGCGCCGGGTCTCGCCGCGCTGCACCGTGCGCTCAGCCCCTTGGGCCGCGTGACGGTGGTGGCGCCGGAGCAGAATCACAGCGGTGCATCCAACTCGCTCACGCTCCAGCGTCCGCTATCGGTGTTTGAAGCAACGGATGGTGCCCAGAAGGGTTTCCGCTTCGTCAACGGCACCCCGACGGACTGCGTCCATATCGCCCTGACCGGCATGATCGAAGAGAAGCCCGACCTGGTCGTCTCTGGTATCAACCAGGGTCAGAACATGGGTGAGGACGTGCTGTATTCCGGCACTGTCGCTGCCGCCATCGAGGGCTATCTGTTCGGTATTCCGTCGATCGCGTTTTCGCAGGTCGATAAGGGCTGGACACACCTCGATGCTGCCGAGCGCGTCGTCCGCGAGGTGGTCGAGCGCTACCTGTCCGATCCGCTCGAGGGGCAGATGCTCCTGAATGTGAACATTCCGAATCTGCCATACAGCGAACTTGGTGGCTGGCGTGCCACGCGTTTGGGCAAGCGGCACCAGTCACAGCCGGTGATCCGCCAGGCCAACCCGCGCGGCGAACCGATCTTCTGGGTCGGCGCCGCCGGCGACGCCAAGGACGCCAGCGAAGGCACCGATTTCCATGCGGTCGCGCACGGCTTTGTCTCGCTGACGCCGCTGCAGCTCGATCTGACCGACACGGCGCAACTGCGCACCGTGCGCCGCTGGCAGACGCCATGATCGCCACGGTGGCCCATGTCTGAACATTCGCGCGGCCGGCGCTTTCCTCTGACGCTTGACGCGGTGGTCGAGCGCAAGCCGGTGGAGCGCCAGCGCGAGACGCGCATCTCGTCCGGTGTGAGTGCCGTTTCCCGGCCGACGCCAGCGCGTGCGGCGTCGGTCGAGCGCGTGCAGCCCGCGTCGGCTCCAGCGCCTGCCCCGCAGCGAGTGGCGGGCGTTGACGCTGCGGTCGGTGCCGTTGCGGCGAGTGCCGTACAGGCGCGTACGGCCGCTGCGCATGCGGCAGCCGGCGGCATGGCATCGGATCGCGCGCGCCAGGCATTGGTTGGCCGCGTGCAAGCCGCGGGTGTGAGCGATAAGCGCGTGCTGGCCGCGATTGGCTCGGTGCCACGCCATCTATTCGTGGATGCTGGCTTGGCCTCGCAGGCCTATGAAGATTCCGCGCTGCCAATAGGTCATCAGCAAACGATCTCGAAGCCCTCGGTGGTCGGCCGGATGATCGAGTTGTTGCTGCGCGAGCGTCCCGCGCGTGCGCAAAGCTTGCCGCTTGCGCGCGTGCTCGAAATTGGAACTGGCTGCGGCTATCAGGCCGCCGTGCTGTCGCAGGTGGCCGACGAGGTGTATTCGATCGAACGCATCCGCCCGCTGCATGAGAAAGCCAAAGCGAACTTGCGGCCACTCCGCGTGCCAAACATCCGCCTGCATTACGGCGACGGCATGCTGGGGTTGCCGAAAGCAGCACCGTTCGACGCCATCATCCTGGCTGCAGCCGGAATGGAGGTGCCGCAGGCGCTGCTCGACCAGCTCGCCGTTGGCGGTCGCTTGATCGCCCCGGTGGCGATTGACCGCAATAGCAGTGGCTCGGGCCCGGCGCAGCAGTTAGTGCTGATCGAGCGCCGCAGCCGCTTCCAGTTTCACAGTACCGCGCTTGAAGGCGTTTTCTTTGTCCCTTTAAAATCAGGAACTGTTTAGCATGTTCATTTCCCGGAGTTCCATGAACCCTCCAAGCCCCGCACGCACCGGCCGGCTTGCCGTGGCGATGGTGTCGGCCGCACTGCTGGCGGCTTGCGCATCCTCCGGCAACCAGGCACCCGTTCTCGACCGCACCTCGCGTGCCGGTACCACCTCCGCTGCCTCACAAGAGCCGCCGCCCCCCGGCTACTATCGAGTCAAGCGCGGCGATACGCTGTACAGCATCGCTCTGCGCAACGGCCAGGCACCGCGTGATCTCGTGGCGTGGAACAACATCCCGAATGCGAATCAGATCGAAGTCGATCAATTGATACGCGTCGTACCGCCGAACGCGGATGTCAGTAGCAGCGGCGCGGTTGTTACGCCGGTCCGCCCGGGCAACACGAGCGCACAGCCGGTCGATTCCACGCCTGCAACGTCACCCACATCCACGTCCAGCGCCTCTGCCGGGGCAAGCGATAGCGCAATCGCACTGGCCTGGCCGGCGCGTGGCGCGCTCCTCAATCGCTTCGATGACAAGGCCAACAAGGGCATCGACATCGGTGGCAAACGTGGTGACGCCGTGGTCGCTGCAGATGACGGAAAAGTGATCCACGTCGGACCCTTGCGTGGGTACGGGAATCTTGTCATCATCAAGCACAACGACACGTTCCTGACCGCCTACGGCAACAACGACAAGGTTCTGGTCACCGAGCAATCCACGGTCAAGAAAGGGCAGAAGATCGCAGAAATGGGCAGTACCGATGCGGATCGCGTGAAGCTTCACTTCGAAGTGCGCCGCAACGGTAAGCCGGTCGATCCGATGCGCTTCCTGCCGCCTCAATAGAGGAATGCATGCCGCGCCAGAAAGCCGCTACGCCCGCCACCCCCGCCGATGACAACATCGACGCTGCAGATGGCCAAAGCACCCAGAATGGGCGCGCGGGGCGGCGTGCGCGCGGCGGCGCGGCGCAACCTCCGGCAGAAGAGATCGAGGTTGTCGACACACTGATCGACGATCTGCCTGCCGCAGAGCCAGTCGACGTCAACGACGTTTCCGACAGTGCTGACGAGCCTGACGAAGACGAAGACGACGAAGAGGAATCGGAAGAGGCCGCGCCGGAGGAGGATTTCCGCAAGGTGCTGCAGGCCGAACTGGCTGCCGATACCGTCCAGCACTATCTCAATCGCATCAGTATCAAGCCGTTGCTCACGCCGGCCGAGGAGCTGCATTTCTCGACCTTGGCCAAGGCGGGCGAGTTTGCCGCGCGGCAAGTGATGATCGAGCGTAACCTGCGCCTCGTTGTCAGCATCGCAAAGGGCTATCTGAATCGTGGCGTGCCGCTGCTTGATCTGATCGAAGAGGGCAACCTCGGTCTGATGCACGCGATCGAGAAGTTCGATCCAGAGCGTGGCTTCCGTTTCTCGACCTACGCCACATGGTGGATCCGCCAAAGTATCGAGCGCGCCATCATGAACCAGGCGCGTACGGTTCGCCTGCCGGTCCACGTGATTCGCGAGCTCAATCAGGTGCTGCGCGCCAAGCGCCATCTGGAAAAGAGCGGGGTAGATGGGCGTGATGCGAGCCTGGAAGACATCGCACACCTGCTCGGCAAAACCACCGATGAAGTACAGGACGTGCTCTCGCTCAACGAGCATACGACCTCGCTCGATACGCCGTTCGATCTCGATCCGGGCACCAGCCTCCTCGATTTCCTGTCGGATGAGCATGGTGCCTCGCCGGATCAGGAGGTGGCGCATCGCGAGCTGTCGCAACTGATGAAGTCGTGGTTGGCGCGCTTGTCCGACAAGCATCGCTACGTGGTCGAGCGCCGCTTCGGCCTCAACCACATCGAACCTGCCACGCTGGAAGAGCTGGCGGCTGAGATGGGCCTCACGCGCGAACGCGTGCGCCAGATCCAGCAAGAAGCGCTGGTCAAGCTCAAACGCCATTTCGCCTCACAGGGCGTGCGCAAGGACGCGGTGCTGTAAGGCGCCGCTGGTCCAGTTCGCCCCATCAATCGTTACGTAGCTCCAGCAGCATCGGCTGATGGTCCGATGCCTGCGTGGCGCTGTTCACCTCCACGCGCAGCACGCGCGACTTCAGAGGTTCGCTGATCAGCATGTAGTCGCACGCGTAGGCCGGCTCGGTCCAGTCGGTACGGTCGTATACGCCGAAGGTCGGCGGCTGTGGCGTCGCGCCATGTGCTATCTCCCAGGCATCGTGCAATGCCGGTTCCCGTGAGAACGGAACGGTGGCCAGGCGCTTGGGCGTGGAATCGGGCTTGCAGTTGAGATCGCCGCAGATGATCGTGGCAGTGGTCTGTGGTAACGGGCGGAATGGACCAGCTTCCGATTCGGGGCCAAGTACGGAAGGGCGTACTGCACGGGCGCAGCCTTCTGCGTGAATCGCTCGCAGCGCGTCGATCTGCGCCAGCCGTTGGGGCTCGGAGTAATACTCCAGATGCGTTGTAACGACGCGCAACGCCCCGAACGGCGCTTGTACGGTCGCCTCGATGGCCATCCGTGGCATGAAGGGCGTGGCATCGTGCGGGCGGGGGAGTGCATGGCGCGTGACGTAGAGCACCGGTAGGCGCGTGGCAATTGCATTGCCGAAGCGCTGCACGTGCGTGCCGTCGTGGCGCTCAAGCGCAAAGCCGCCGATCACGGTGTATTCCGGGCCGAGCGCATCAGCGAGTTCGCCCCACTGGTCGGCGCTCGGGTGGCCGGGCAGGTTGCCGAAGCCGGAGGTGACTTCCTGCAGGCAGAGCACGTCGAAGTCAGCCATTGCGCGCGCTTCGGTGAGTTGGCGCATGAGGTCGACGCGCCCGTCCGCGCCTCGGCCCCACTGGATGTTCCACGTCAGGATAACGGTGCCCATGCGGGTCCTCCGGTGTCTTACAATGCCGCCCTTGTCCCCAATTTGTTCAGGCTCGCCCGTGTCTCAAGCTGCACCCACCGCCACGCCGTCGTCTTCTGATTCCGCAACTGCCGCGCCGGCCAAGGCCCCGCGTGGGCGAAGGAAGCCCGAGATGCCGGTAGCTGGCCCATTGGAGATTGTCTCACTCGATGGCGAGGCGCGCGGCATTGGCCGTCTGGCCAACGAGGATGGCACGCCGGGCAAGGTTGTCTTCGTAGAAGGCGCGTTGCCGGGTGAACTGGTGACGTATCGCAGCCACCGCGTGAAGCCGTCGTACGAGCAGGCGAGCGTGGTGAGCATTCTGCGCCAGTCCGCCTCGCGTGTGACGCCGCAGTGCCAGTTCTTTGGCGTGTGTGGCGGCTGCTCGATGCAGCATCTCGATTCGCGCGCGCAGGTCGCCATCAAGCAGCGTGTGCTGGAGGACGATCTGTGGCACTTGGCTAAGTTGCGCCCAGACGTCGTGTTCCGGCCGATTGCCGGGCCGGATTGGGGCTATCGCTATCGCGCCCGTTTGACGGTGCGCCACGTGGCAGCCAAGGGTGGCGTGCTGGTGGGCTTTCACGAGCGCAAGAGCAGTTATGTGGTCGACATGACCTCATGCGAAGTGCTGCCGCCGCATGTCTCGGCGCTGCTGGTGCCGTTGCGTGGGCTGGTGGGGCGTCTCTCCATTTTCCAGCGCATGCCGCAGATTGAACTGGCTGTCGGTCAGGATGTGACGGTGCTGGTGCTGCGCAACCTCGAGCCGCTCACCGCCGCTGACGAGGCGGAACTGCGCGCGTTTGCTGATCAGCACAACGTTCAATTCTGGCTGCAGCCCAAGGGGCCGGATACGGTGTATCCGTTCTATCCGCTCGACCGCGCGCTGACGTACACGCTTCCCGAGTTCGGCATCACGATGCCGTTCAAGCCGACGGATTTCACGCAGGTCAATCACCAGATCAACCGTGTGCTGATGTCGCGGGCCCTGAAGCTGCTGGATGCGCAGCCGGGCGATCGCTTGCTCGACCTGTTCTGCGGGATCGGCAATTTCACGTTGCCAATGGCCACGCGCGCCCGCGAGGTCATGGGCATCGAGGGCAGCGAAGCGCTGACTACGCGTGCGCTCGCCAACGCTCAGCACAACGGGCTCGATGCGAAGACGACGTTCGCTTGCCGCAACCTGTTCGAAGTGACTGCGGACGATATTGCCGCGCTGGGCAAGTTTGACCGCTGGCTGGTCGATCCGCCGCGCGAAGGGGCGCTGGCGGTTTCGAAGGCGTTGGCGGAGTTGGCGCAACGCGGTGGTGACGCGCTGGCGCTCCTGCCTAAGCGTATCGTCTATGTGTCGTGCAACCCGGCGACGTTGGCGCGCGACGCGGGCTTGCTGGTGCACGAAGCTGGTTACCGGCTGGCTGGGGCGGGTGTGGTGAACATGTTCCCGCACACGTCGCACGTGGAGTCGATGGCAGTGTTTGAGCGCGACTGATTCGCTATCGCGTATCTCTCAGGCAAAGAAAAACCGGCGCACCAGGCGCCGGTTTTTTTTCGCTGCGCTGTTTCCAGCGCGCTGCGAGTACTTAGTTCCGATTGCCGCCGAAGATCCCCAGGATCGCCAGCAGGTTCGTAAAGATGTTGTAGACGTCCAGGTAGATCGCCAGCGTGGCGGTCACGTAGTTGGTCTCGCCGCCGTTCACGACGCGTTGCACGTCGAACAGGATGTAGGCCGAGAAGATCGCGATGGCCAGCACCGAGATCGTCAGCATCATCGCGGGCATTTGCAGCCAGATATTGGCCACCGATGCGACGATCAGTACCAGTACGCCCATGAACAGCCACTTGCCCAGGCCCGAGAAGTCCCGCTTGCTGACCGTGGCCACCGTCGCCATCACGCCGAAGATGATCGCCGTGCCGCCGAATGCCGTCATGATCAGCGCCGCGCCGTTCGAGTAGCTGCCGAGCGTGAAGCCGATCAGGCGAGACAGCATCAACCCCATGAAGAACGTGAAGCCGAGCAGTAATGCCACACCCAGGCCGCTGTTCTTGAAGCGCTCGATGGCGTAGAAGAAGCCAAACGCCACGGCCATGAAGATGATGAAGCCCATCAGCGGGCGGCCACCCATCAGGTTGAAGCCAGTGGTGACGCCGATCCACGCACCGAGGATGGTGGGGATCATCGAAAGCGCGAGCAGCCAATAAGTATTGCGCAGCACACGGTTGCGGACGGCCAACGCGCCGGCGGTGCCGGAAGCGCCAAAACCGTACGTGTTGAGTTGGTTGTCCATGCGAACTCCTTGGGTGAATGACATTGCAGACAATGCGACGACGTTGCGAATGTGGCATCCACAGTGCGCTTTTGCAAGTCGCGTCGTCCTTACTTTGAGCGGGCAGGATGCCATGCGGTTCCGGCGTCCGGGCGATGATCGCGTCGGAAAGGGCACTTCCGGGGTGACTTTTTATGCTCTCAATAAGGCAATCCTAAGCCCGTTCCCCTTGTCACGTCGCGCGAGGCGCGCAGAGTGATGCATGGATCGCCTTCCGCGGCAGTTGGGCGCTAGGCGGGGTTGCACCGCTTGACATCCAATCTGGCTGCGCCCCGTGTTAGAATCTAACGTTTATCTTTCACGTAACACCTTCATTTTTTGGAGTTTTTAATGGCGATCGAACGCACCCTCTCGATTATCAAACCGGACGCAGTGGCCAAGAATGTCATCGGTCAGATCTACGCCCGTTTCGAAGGCGCAGGCCTGAAGGTCGTTGCGGCCAAGATGATCCATCTGTCGCGCGGTGAAGCCGAGCAGTTCTATGCTGTGCACAAGGAGCGCCCGTTCTTCAAGGATCTGGTTGACTTCATGATCTCGGGCCCGGTGATGGTGCAAGCGCTGGAAGGCGAAAACGCAATCGCCAAGAACCGTGACCTGATGGGTGCAACCGACCCGAAGAAGGCAGAGAAGGGCACGATCCGCGCCGATTTCGCTGACAGCATCGACGCCAACGCCGTGCACGGTTCGGACGCTGCTGAAACGGCTGCTGTGGAAGTCGCTTTCTTCTTCCCCGGCCTGAACATTTACAGCCGCTAAGCGTCAACACTAGACTGGAATTGGTGGTTTCGGGTTGCAAGTCATGAACGATGTGGTGAATCTCCTCGATTTCGACGCACAGGGCCTTCTCGCGTACTGCGAGAGCCTGGGCGAGAAGTCGTTCCGCGCCAAGCAATTGCAGCGCTGGATTCACCAGTCGGGCGCGTCCGATTTTGGCGAGATGACCGATCTCGCCAAGTCGCTGCGCGAAAAGCTCGCGACCCGCGCCAACATCCAGGCGCCGGCGGTCATTTCCGATCACCTCTCGACGGACGGCACACGAAAGTGGCTGGTCGACGTGGGGCAAGGCAATGCCGTCGAGACGGTCTACATCCCGGAAGAGACGCGCGGCACACTGTGCGTGTCGTCTCAGGCGGGATGTGCCGTCAATTGCCGGTTCTGTTCGACCGGCAAGCAAGGGTTCTCGCGCAACCTCAGCTCGGGCGAGATCATCGGCCAGCTCTGGATGGCCGAATTCGCCATGCGCAAGCAACTTAGCCGCGGCCCCAAGGATGACCGCGTCATCACCAACGTCGTGATGATGGGTATGGGCGAGCCGTTGCTGAACTACGATGCGTTGGTGCCCGCATTGCGTTTGATGCTGGACGACAACGCGTACGGCCTGTCGCGCCGACGTGTGACGGTATCCACCTCAGGTGTGGTGCCGATGATGGACCGTCTCGCGCACGATGTGCCGGTGGCGCTGGCGGTGTCGCTGCATGCCTCCAACGATGCGCTGCGTGACGTGCTTGTGCCGCTGAACAAGAAGTACCCGTTGGCCGAACTGATGGCAGCCTGCCGCCGCTATCTCGAGTTCGCGCCGCGTGATTTCATCACCTTCGAATATTGCATGCTGGATGGCGTCAATGACACCGTCGAGCACGCTCGCGAATTGCTGCGCGTCGTAGCTGACGTGCCTTGCAAGTTCAACCTGATCCCGTTCAATCCGTTCCCCGAGTCCGGGTTGAAGCGCTCGAACAACGAGCAGATCCGCCGTTTCTCGCAGGTGCTGCTGGACGCCGGCATCGTCACCACGATCCGCAAGACGCGTGGCGACGACATTGATGCGGCCTGCGGCCAACTGGCTGGCGAGGTCAAGGATCGCACGCGCTTGGCTGAGCGCGGCAAGTTTGGCAAGATCGTCGAGATCCCCGTGGTTGGGGCCGACTCCACTCACCGCATGGGTACCGCATGAAGCGTTGGTCGACTGCTGTCAGTTTGGTCTTCACGCTGGCAGCCGCCGGATGCGCATTGCCGCCGCCGGTCCAGACACAGACACGAGAAGTTTCGACCGTCCCCGATCAAAAGGCAGACATCGGCCGTCGTGCTGCGATCCGATTGCAGCTTGCAACGCAATATCTGGAAGCCGGCCAGGCTGCAACCGCGCTTGAAGAGATCAAGAACGCCATTGCGATCGACCCGAGCGTGCCGGGTGCGTATCACATTCGTGCGCTGGCTTACATGAATTTGGGCCAACGCGAGCAGGCAGACGACAGTTTCCGTAGTGCCCTGGCCGCGACGCCACAAGACGGCGATCTGCTGAACAACTACGGCTGGTTCCTGTGCTCGCAGGGTGGCAAGCCCGATCAAGGTATGGCGATGCTGCGTCAGGCCATCGAGGCGCCGGCAGCGGGCAGCCCGGCCAAGCCGTGGACCAACCTGGGTGTTTGCCAGATGCGCCAGGGCGATCTGGATAGCGCGGAGAAGAGCCTCACCCGCGCCACTTATATCGATGCCAACAGTCTGCTGACCAACATGACGTTGGCGCAGCTTTACTACAAGCGCCGCGAGTATGCGCGTGCCATGCCATTCGTCGAACGCGTGAACAGCCGCGGCAATCCGACGGCAGAGAGCTTGTGGCTGGGCGCACGCATCGCGCGCCGCGTGGGCGATGTCTCGCAACAGAATGCATGGAGCGCGCAACTGCAGCGCCGTTTCCCCAATGCGCCCGAAGAGGCGGCTTTCGAACGAGGAGCATGGGATGACTGACCGCGACGTGGCAAGCGCCGCCGACCTTTCTCAAGGTGCCGCGCCTGCCTCGGGTTCGCCCGCGGCCGTATCGCCGGAGCGTGATGATGCGCTGCGCGAGATTGCTGAACGCCTGCGCGCTGGCCGGGAGCACCAGCGCCTGACGGTGGAAGACCTCGCCACGCGCCTGAAGGTGGCACCGGGCAAGCTGTTGGCCGTGGAGGCCGCTGATGTCAGCGCGTTGCCGGACATGACGTTCGCCAAGGGGCTGATCCGCGCTTATGCGCGCGTCCTGCAGGTTGACGTTGATGACCAGCTTGTCCGACTGAACGCACGTGCGCCGGTCGCCAATATCGGTTTGCGCCCCGAAGGTGGGCTGGGTGAGTCATTCTCCGACAAGCCGAGCTTTTCCAAGCGTCGTGGCGGCGGCTGGCTCATTGGGCTCGTGGTTGCTGTGGTTGTGGCCGGCGGTGCGCTTGCCGGCATGGACCGCCTGAAGCAGTGGTTCGCCGCGCAGACAGCCGCTACGCAGACCACCGAACCTGCCGCGAAGGAAATCGCGCCGACTGAACAGCAACCGGCTCCGGCCGAGGCCGCGCAAGCGCCCGCCCCGGCACAGACGGAAACGCCGGCCGCGTCGCTGCCGACGCCGCTCACGCCCGTGGCCCCGGCTGCCCCGGCTTCCGGTGTGGTGACAGCACCGCTGACACCGCCGCCCACGCTGCCGCGGTCAGACAATGGCAATGGCGCCGCACCGGCACCGGTGGCTGACGCTGTCAGCGCCAAGCCTGCCGTAGTCAACGTCGATGCCCCTGCCGCTATTGCACCGAACGAAGCCGCCAAACCGGCAGAGTCGGCAACGGGTAACAGCGCAGTCTCAGTGCGTTTTTCGGGCGCCTCTTGGTTTGAGATCAAGGACAAGTCCGGTAAGACGCTCGCCAGCGGCTTGGCCAAGGAAGGTGACGCGCGCGACCTGACCGGTATGCCGCCGTTCAAGGTCACCTTCGGGAATGCTGAGGCCGTTGAATCGCTCACCGTTGGTGGCGCATCGGTCGACATCCAGAAGTACGCCCGCAATCGCGTGGCACGGGCCACGTTGCCCTGAACCGTTTTGTTGAATGGCGCGGCGCCTGATTGGGCGCCGTGCCTTGTCTGATCATGGAAACCACCACGCCCCTCGATTGCGCTTCTGCCTTGCCTGGCCCCCTGCCGCGCCGGAACTCGCGCGCGGCAGAAATCCGCTGGGGTGATCGCATCGTTCACGTGGGCGGCGCTGCGCCGGTCTGCGTGCAATCGATGACGAACACCGATACATCGGATGCTATCGGCACGGCGATCCAGGTGAAGGAATTGGCGCGTGCCGGTTCTGAACTGGTGCGCATCACGGTGGATACGCCGGCTGCGGCTGCCGCAGTGCCGGCCATCCGCGAGCAACTCGATCGCATGGGCGTGGACGTGCCGCTGGTGGGCGATTTTCACTACAACGGCCACAAGCTGCTGCAGGACTATCCCGAGTGCGCGCAGGCGCTGTCCAAGTACCGCATCAACCCGGGCAACGTGGGGCAGGGCGCGAAGCGTGACACGCAGTTCGCGCAGATGATCGAGATCGCCTGCCGCTACGACAAGCCCGTGCGCATTGGCGTGAACTGGGGCAGTCTGGATCAGGATCTGCTCGCACGCATCATGGATGAGAACGCTCAGCGTGCGACGCCATGGGATGCCCGCACCGTGATGGTCGAAGCGCTGATCACCTCGGCGATCCAGTCTGCGCAGAAGGCGGAAGAGATCGGTTTGCCGGGTAGCCAGATCATCCTGTCATGCAAGGTTTCAGCCGTGCAGGATCTGATCGCGGTGTACCGTGAGCTGGCGCGCCGCTGCAACTACGCGCTGCACCTCGGCTTGACCGAAGCCGGCATGGGCAGCAAGGGCATCGTCGCTTCGACGGCCGCGCTGTCGGTGCTGCTGCAAGAGGGCATTGGCGACACGATCCGCATTTCGCTCACGCCCGAGCCGGGCGCGCCGCGTGAAAAGGAAGTCATCGTGGCGCAGGAGATCCTGCAGACCATGGGCCTGCGCAATTTCACGCCGATGGTCATCGCCTGCCCTGGCTGTGGGCGTACCACCAGCACGGTGTTCCAGGAGCTGGCTGCACGTATCCAGTCGTATCTGCGCGAGCAGATGCCGACGTGGAAGGTCACGCACCCCGGTGTCGAAGAGATGAACGTGGCCGTGATGGGCTGCATCGTCAATGGACCGGGTGAGAGCAAGCACGCCAACATCGGCATCTCGCTCCCGGGTACGGGCGAATCGCCGGCAGCGCCGGTGTTCGTCGACGGCGTGAAGGTGAAGACGCTGCGCGGAGAGCGCATCGCAGAAGAATTCCAGACGATCGTCGACGAGTACGTGCGCACGCATTACGGTGCACAAACCGAGACGGCATAAGGCTTCACAGCAAGAAATGACAAGCCGGCCTGCAGATGAGGCCGGCTTTTAACGTGACATCATGAGCGAACTCAAACAACAACGCGCGCAGAAGATCGCTGGCGTCAAAGGCATGAATGACCTGTTGCCCAGCGACGCCCCGCTGTGGGAGCACTTCGACAACGCGGTGCGCAGCATGCTGCGCGCCTACGGCTACCAGCAGATTCGCACGCCCATCGTCGAGCAGACGCAGCTGTTCGTGCGCGGCATCGGCGAGGTGACGGACATCGTCGAGAAGGAGATGTACTCCTTCACCGACAGCCTGAATGGCGAGCAATTGACGATGCGCCCGGAAGGGACCGCCGCCGCTGTGCGCGCTGTGATCGAGCACAACCTGCTGTACGACGGCCCGAAGCGCCTGTGGTACACGGGCCCGATGTTCCGCCATGAAAAGCCGCAGCGCGGCCGCTACCGTCAGTTCCACCAGGTGGGCGTGGAGGCACTGGGCTTTGCCGGTCCGGACATCGACGCTGAAGTCATCCTGATGTGCCAGCGCCTGTGGGATGACCTCGGCCTGGTCGGCCTGAAGCTTGAGCTGAATTCGCTCGGCCAGGCGGAAGAGCGCGCCGCACACCGTGCCGATCTCATCAAGTACCTGGAAGGCTTCCAGGACATCCTTGACGAAGACAGCAAGCGCCGCCTGTACACCAATCCGCTGCGCGTGCTCGACACGAAGAATCCTGCGCTGCAGACCATGGCGGCCGGCGCACCCAAGCTGATCGACTATCTGGGCGACGAATCCCGTGCGCACTTCGACGGCGTGCAGAAGCTGCTCAAGGCGAACAACATTCCGTTCACGATCAATCCGCGTCTGGTGCGCGGGCTGGATTACTACAACCTCACGGTGTTCGAGTGGACGACCGACAAGCTCGGCTCGCAAGGTACCGTGGCCGGGGGCGGCCGCTATGACCCGCTGATTGAGCAGATCGGCGGCAAGCCGGCGCCTGCATGCGGCTGGGCGATGGGTGTGGAGCGCATCATCGAATTGCTGCGTGAAGAAAAGCTGGAGCCGGAAGCGCAAGGTTGCGACGTCTACATCGTCCATCAGGGCGACGACGCACAGGTGCAGGCCCTGGTGGCCGCCGAGCGCCTGCGTGATGCCGGTCTCGACGTCATCCTTCACGCTTCGGCGGAAGGGCGCAATGGCAGCTTCAAGTCGCAGTTCAAGCGTGCCGACGCAAGTGGCGCATCCTATGCGGTTATCATTGGCGACGACGAAGTGGCCCAAGGCGTGGCACAGATCAAGCCGCTGCGCGGTGATCCGAATGCGGATGCCCAGCAGACCGTGCCGGCTGACCAACTGGTCGACCGCCTGATCGATGCCATGGTGGCAAACAGCGACTAACTCGAAAACCTCAAGCTCTGCAAAGCATGGCCTACGATCTCGAAGAACAGGAACAACTAGAGAGCCTCAAGCACTGGTGGCGTGACAACGGCAACGTGGTGACGTGGATCGCCATCGTGGTGCTGTTGGCCGTGGCTGGGTGGTTTGGCTGGAAGAACTGGCAGCGCAAGCAGGCGGGCGAAGCGTCCGTGCTGTATGAGCAGGTGCAGAAGGCCGTCGATGGCAAGGACGCCGAGAAGATCAAGCGCGCCGCCACCGACATGGAAGACAAGTTTGGCGGAACCGCTTACGCGCAGATGACCGCGCTGGCTGCAGCCAAGGCGCTGTATGAGGCCAACGATGCTGCCGGCGCGAAGGCGCAGTTGCAATGGACCATCGATCACGCACGCGATGGTGAATACAAGGCGCTCGCCAAGCTGCGCCTGGCAGGTCTGCTGCTCGACGAGAAAGCCTACGATCAGGGCCTCGCGCTAGTCTCCGGCGACGTTGCGCCGGCGTTTACCGCACTGTTTGCCGACCGTCGTGGTGACCTGCTTGCCGCGCAGAACAAGACCGAAGATGCGCGTGCGGCCTACAAGCTGGCGCTCGAGAAGTTCGGTCCGACGGACGCTTCGGCTCGCCAGATCGTGCAGTTCAAGCTGGATGCCCTGGGCGGTGCCTGATCGGCAACGTTGGTGCACCTCAACGCATAACAAAAGGATCTCGATTTCATGATTCACGCACTTGAGCAGGGTGGTCTCGCGCGCGCAGCGCGTGTCGCAGTGCTGGCACTGGCGGCGACGGCCGTTCTGGGCGGTTGCTCGCTGTTCAGCAGCAAGGTCAAGCATGAACCTGCCAAGCTGAAGGACGTTCAGCAGGTGCTGGCCGTGAGCCAGGCGTGGAGCGTGAGCGTCGGCAAGAGCGGCCGCTACGTGATGCAGCCGTTCGTCTGGGGCAACAACGTTTACGTGTCGGCCGCCAACGGCGGGGTGACGGCGCTGGATGGCGCAACCGGCCGCACCGTGTGGCAAGGCAAGGCGGATGTCGATCTGACCTCCGGCCCGGGAAGCGACGGCACACTGACGGCCGTGGCTGGTGAGAAGGGCACCGTCGTCGCGTTCGACGAGAAGGGCGCGCAGAAGTGGAAGAGCACCGTCAACGGTGAAGTCCTGACCGCTCCGCTGGTCGGCCAGGGCCTGGTGATTGTGCGTACGACCGATGGCCGCATCCTTGGCTTGGATGGCAGCAATGGCGATCGCAAGTGGATCTATCAACGCTCGCCGTCGGCACTGAACCTGCGTAGCAGCCTGCCGATGATCTTTGCCGGTGACAATGTCATCCTGGGCTTTGCCGGTGGCAAACTGGGCGCGCTGGCGGCCAACAACGGTGCGCTGCGCTGGGAAGCGGCGGTATCGTATCCGCGTGGCGTGTCGGAGATTGAGCGCCTGAACGACGTGACTGGTTCACCGTCGATCGATGGTCAGCAAGTGTGCGCGGCCAGCTTCCAGGGTCGTGTGGCGTGCTTCGATGTCAGCACGGGTGCTCCGCGCTGGGGCCGCGATTTCTCCTCGCCGACCGGCGTGACGCAGGACGGCGGTTCGCTGTTCGCGGCGGATGAGAAGTCGATCGTCTACGGCTTCAATGCCCAGAATGGCGCAGACCTGTGGAAGAACGACGCGCTGCTGTGGCGTGATCTGGGTGCGCCGCTGGCATTTGGCCATGCGGTCATCGTCGGCGATTTCGAGGGCTGGCTGCACTTCCTGGCGAGCGACAGCGGCAAGTTTGTCGCCCGCGTGAAGCTGGACGGCAGCGCCATCAGCGCGGCACCGGTGGTGGTCGGCCAGACGCTCGTCGTGCAGACGCGCGGCGGTGGCGTCTACGGTTACTTGCCGAAGTAACACCTGCCGTCGCGTGCAGATAACGCCGCGACGGCAAACGAATCACTCGGGGCGGCTGGCAGTTGCCGGCGCCTTGAACCTGCGCCCGCGTATCCCGCGGGCGTCTTGCATCTGTTCGGTAGGCCGTGCGGGTGCCAACCGCAGTTGCAACAACCGGAATTTGCCGTGACGCCATTCGCGCACGGTACACAAGCATGAAACCAGTCATTGCCCTTGTGGGGCGGCCGAATGTCGGCAAATCGACCCTGTTCAACCGTCTGACGCGCTCGCGCGACGCGCTGGTCGCGGACATCCCCGGCCTGACCCGCGACCGCCACTACGGCGAGGGTCGCATCGGCGAACGCCCGTTCATCGCGATCGATACCGGTGGCTTCGAGCCCGTCGCCAAAGAGGGCATCGTCGCCGAGATGGCCAAGCAGACGCGCCAGGCCGTGGTCGAGGCCGACGTGGTCATCTTCATCGTCGATGGCCGCCTGGGGCTGGCACCGCAGGATCGCGTGATTGCCGACTATTTGCGCAAGACCGGGCGTCGCATCCTCCTAGCCGTCAACAAGGCCGAGGGCATGCGGTACACGGCAGTCGCCTCCGATTTCTACGAGCTCGGATTGGGCGATCCGGCGGCCATTTCGGCTGCGCATGGCGATGGCGTCAACGACTTGGTGGCGGAAGCACTTGACCTTGCGTTTGCCGAGCGTCCGGAGCTTGCCGAGGCAGCCGATGCGCACAGCCACGGCACGCGGATTGCCATCGTTGGTCGCCCAAACGTGGGCAAGTCGACGCTGGTGAACGCGCTGATTGGCGAGGAGCGCGTGATTGCGTTCGACATGCCGGGCACCACGCGCGACTCCATCTATGTGGATTTCGAACGCAACGGCAAGCCGTACACGCTCATCGACACGGCTGGCCTGCGCAAGCGCGGCAAGGTGTTCGAGGCGATCGAGAAATTCTCAGTGGTCAAGACGCTGCAGTCGATTGCAGATGCCAACGTGGTGGTGCTGCTGCTCGATGCGCAGCAGGATATTTCCGACCAGGACGCACATATCGCCGGCTTTATCGTCGAATCGGGCCGTGCGCTGGTGGTTGGCGTGAACAAGTGGGATGGGCTGACGGGCCATGCGCGTGACCGTATCAAACATGATCTGGAGCGCAAGCTGCAGTTCCTGTCGTTCGCGAACGTGCACTACGTCTCGGCCAAGGAAAAGACTGGTATCGGCGCGCTGCTGAAATCGGTGGATGCTGCGTACGCTGCTGCCATGGTCAAGCTGCCGACGCCCAAGCTCACCCGCGTGTTGCAGGAGGCGGTGGAATTCCAGCAACCGCGTCGCGCGGGGGTCTCGCGTCCGAAGCTGCGCTATGCCCACCAGGGCGGTTCCAACCCGCCGATTGTCGTGATCCACGGCAATGCACTGTCGAATATTCCCGACACTTACCGCCGCTTCCTGGAAGGGCGTTTCCGCGAGGCCTTCCAACTGAAGGGCACCCCGCTGCGAATCGAATTTCGTACGAACAAAAACCCGTACGCCCAATCCAACGAGTGAGCGCGTGCCAAGCCGCGCTCGAATGAGGGCGGGGCGCGCCGGGGGCATTCGAATGGGGGATCATCAGAAGGCTGAGCTAGCCATTTCGTATGGCGAAGTCAGCGCAGTTTTCCGTTTGCTTTCCCTGATTTCTAAGGCTAAATTCACGAAACATGGCGCCTCGTGCGCCATTGGTGTCGTTTAGATTCACCTGGCGGACTCTTTTGACGAACTTTTTTTGCGTCGCCTGCTTGAACCCGGGCTTCCCAGCCCCATAACCCATCACTAAACCTATAAATCTGGAGTGTGCCATGAGCAACAAAGGGCAATTGCTACAAGACCCGTTTCTGAATGCGCTGCGTAAGGAGCATGTGCCGGTGTCGATCTACCTCGTCAACGGTATCAAGCTGCAAGGCAATATCGAGTCGTTCGACCAGTATGTCGTGCTCCTGCGCAACACCGTGACGCAGATGGTGTACAAGCACGCAATCTCCACCGTGGTGCCGGCCCGTGCCGTGAATTTCCGCGTGGACGAAGCGTCCGACGCCTAATCCTGCCTCGCTCCCGCCGCCCTCTGCGCGGCGGGACGCACCCACCTCGGTTTCCCCCTTCTTTATTTCCCCCGCTTGGCATCCCATCCCACCTCCAGCTCGGAGCCGACGCGCGCTATTTTGGTTGCGGTCGATTTCGGCAAACACGATTTTCAGGAAAGCCTGAGTGAACTGGCATTGCTGGCTTCCACGGCAGGCTCCAACCCCGTGCGCGCTGTCACCGGCAAACGTTCCCGGCCCGACGCATCGCTGTTCATCGGCTCGGGCAAGGCTGAGGAGGTGAAGATCGCCGCGGATGAGGAGGACGCCGAGATCGTCATCTTCAACCACGCGCTGAGCCCCGCGCAGCAACGTAACCTCGAGCGCTTTTTCGGTCGCCACGTGGTGGACCGGACAGGCCTCATCCTCGACATCTTCAGCCAGCGTGCGCAGAGCCACGTCGGCAAGGTGCAGGTGGAACTTGCAAGCGTGCGCTACCAAGCGGCACGTCTGGTGCGGGCATGGAGCCACTTGGAGCGTCAGAAGGGCGGGGTCGGCCTGCGTGGCGGCCCGGGTGAGCGCCAGCTTGAGTTGGACCGCCGGATGCTGGATGAGCGCGCCAAGCGCCTGTCGTCCGAGTTGGATAAGCTGCAGCGCCAGCACGATACGCAACGCCGTTCGCGCAGCCGCAACGATGCATTTTCCGTCTCGCTGGTCGGTTATACCAACGCCGGCAAGTCGACCCTGTTCAACTCGTTGACCAAGGCGCGCACCTACGCGGCCAACCAGTTGTTCGCCACCCTGGACACCACCTCCCGCCGTCTGTACTTGGAAGGTTTGGGCAACGTCGTGCTGTCCGACACGGTCGGTTTTATCCGTGATCTGCCGACGCAGCTGGTGGCGGCCTTCCGCGCCACGTTGGAAGAAACCGTGCACGCGGACGTGCTGCTGCACGTGGTGGATGCCGCCAGTACGGTCAAGCACGAGCAGATGGAGCAGGTGGACCGTGTGCTCGATGAGATCGACGCCAGTGGCATTCCGCAGATTCTGGTGATGAACAAGATCGACGCGGCTGAGGAGTTGCGTGCTCAAGGCCCGCGTATCGAGCGAGACGAAAACGGTGCCGTGCGGCGCGTGTTCGTGTCCGCCATCGAGGGCGCGGGGCTGGATCTGCTACGTGAAGCGCTGGTGGAAACGGCAATTCGCCTGCGCGAGAACCCGGCGTCGCATGGTGGTGACTTCGATCCGCGCTTCGATACCCGTCGGGATCACCTCCCTGCGCAACGTGACGAACTGTCGCAGAACCTGCTTGGTGGCGGCTCTTCCGCCGAAGGTGACGAAGCGGGCTGATAGAATCACCCGTTACTTCTTTTGCAGTCAGACAATCAGGACAAGCCCAACCGCTCATGCCCGAGATTTCGACCCAGTCTTCTTCCATAGCCTCGCCCCGTCCAGTGCTGGGCATGTGGCACCGCTTGCGCGTGCTGCTTTCACTGAACGATCCACGCTGGGGTCGCGGCGACGACAATGCCGAGCGCGAAAACAAGGATGAGCCGAAGCGCCAAAGCAAGCCGCCCCAGGATGGTCCGCCCGACCTCGACGAGTTGTGGCGCGACTTCAACCGCCGCCTGAACAACCTGTTCGGCCGCAAGGAAGGTGGCGATGGCGGTAATGGTGGCCCGACGCCGCTGCGCCCCAGTGGTGGTCGCGGTGGTTCCGGCCTTGGCGTTGGTGTACTGCTGGCGGTGCTGGTGGGGCTGTGGCTGGCCAGCGGCTTCTTCATCATTCAGGAAGGCCAGACCGGTGTGATCCTGCAATTTGGCCGCTTCAAGTATTTGGCCACGCCGGGTATCAACTGGCGCTTGCCGTATCCGATCCAATCGCACGAGATCGTCAACCTGTCGGGCGTGCGTACGCTGGAAATCGGCCGCACCACGCAGATCAAAGACACGAACCTGAAGGATTCGTCGATGCTCACGCAGGACGAGAACATCGTCGACGTGCGCTTCTCGGTCCAATACAACATTGAGGATCCGGTCAAGTATCTCTTCTTCAACCGCACGGATCGTGGCGGCGATGAAGAGCTCGTCACGCAGGCCGCCGAAACCTCTGTGCGTGAGATTGTCGGCCGCAACAAGATGGATTCCGTGCTTTACGAAGGGCGCGACGCCGTCGGCCGCAACTTGGCAGAGTCGATTCAGCGCATCCTTGCGGCCTACAACACCGGTATCCGCATCCTCAGCGTCAACGTGCAGAGCGTGCAGCCGCCCGAGCAGGTGCAGGCCGCGTTCGATGACGTGACCAAGGCAGGCCAAGACCGCGAACGCGCGATCTCCGAAGGTCAGGCCTATGCCAACGACGTGGTGCCGCGTGCCAAGGGTACGGCTGCCCGCCTGATGGAAGAAGCGCAGGGCTACAAGGCGCGTGTCACGGCACGTGCGGAAGGTGATGCGGCTCGCTTTGCCTCTGTGCAGCGCGAGTACGCGAAAGCACCGCAGGTCACACGTGACCGTATCTATCTGGAGACCATGCAGGACATCTACGCCAACGCAAACAAGGTGCTGGTCGACCAAAATGGCAACGGCAATCTGCTGTACCTGCCGCTGGACAAGCTGATCGCGCAGACGCAGGGCGATGCTTCTCGCCCAGCAACAGCTCCCGGCGCTTCGCCGCAGGACAGCGGTTCGGCGCAAGGCGTGCCCACGCCCTCCAACCCGTCGTCGATGAGTGACGCAGACTCGCGCTCGCGCGAGGCGCTGCGTAACCGCGATCGCGATTCCCGCTAAGAGGAGGGCATATGAATCGTCTGATTTCCGCCCTCGTGGCGCTGGTAATTGCCCTGGCGGTGTTCTCGTCGGTGGTGTTCGTGGTGGACCAGCGGCAGTACGCCGTGGTGTTCGCTTTTGGTGAGATCAAGCAAGTCATCAAGGAGCCGGGGCTGCACTTCAAGCTGCCGCCGCCGCTGCAGAACGTCGTGTTCATGGACAAGCGCCTGCAGACCATTGATGTGGCCGGTGCTGACCGCTTCATCACAGCAGAGAAGAAAAACCTGCTGGTCGACTGGTTCGTGAAGTGGAAGATTGCTGATCCGCGCTTGTTCTATGTGAGCTTCAAGGGCGACAACCGCCTCGCACAGGACAGCATGACGCAGAAGATCAACTCCATCGCCCGCGATGAGTTTGCGCGCCGTACCGTCTCCGACGTGGTTTCCACGGATCGCGAAGCCGCGATGCAGAGCATCCTCAAGGGTGTGCAGGAGTACGGCAAGTCGGTGGGCGTGGACATCATCGACGTGCGCCTGAAGCGCGTGGACCTGCTGGCCAGCGTGACGGAGTCGGTCTACCGCCGCATGGAAGCCGAGCGCAAGCGTGTGGCCAACGAGCTACGTTCGACCGGTGCCGCCGAGGGTGAAAAGATCCGCGCCGATGCCGATCGTCAACGTGAAGTCGTGCTGGCCGATGCCTACCGCGATGCGCAGAAGATCAAGGGTGAGGGCGATGCCCGCGCCGCAGATATCTACGCCGATGCGTTTGGACGCGATCCGCAGTTCGCCGCGTTCTGGCGCAGTATGGAAGCCTACCGCGCGTCGTTCCGCGATCGTAAGGACGTGATGGTCCTGCAGCCGAACAGCGATTTCTTCAAGTTCATGCGCAGCCCGAACGGCGGTGGTTCGGCGGCAGCACCAGCGGCTGCCCAGTCGGGGCGACATCGCTAGTACAATGCGTCGCTGATCGTATTTGCGGCGGACAGACCCCGGCTTGCCGGGGTTTTGTTCGTTCGCCACCTGCATCCCATGGAAGAGTCACTCCCCACCGTTTTGCTGGCCGCGTGCGCGCTGGTGCTCGTGTTCGAGGGCATCCTGCCGTTTGTCGCGCCGCAGGCCTGGCGCCGTGCCTTCCAGGCGATGACCGAGCTACCCGACGAGAAGCTGCGTGTGATCGGGCTGGTGTCAATGGCGGTGGGGCTGATCCTGTTGCGCCTGCTGCATCACTGAACCGCTTTTCGCGCTTCCTGAAATTCCGCTGTACTGAGACTTCCGACCGAGACTGCCATGCCGACGAATTGGCTGCTGCCTGAATCCATTGCCGACGTGCTGCCTTCCGAGGCGCGCAAGATTGAAGAGCTGCGCCGCCGCATGCTCGACCTGTTCCGCACCTACGGCTACGAACTGGTCATGCCGCCGATGCTGGAATACATCGAGTCGCTGCTCTCCGGCACCGGCCATGACCTGGATCTGAAGACCTTCAAGCTGGTCGATCAGCTCTCCGGCCGGACCATCGGCCTGCGTGCCGACATCACGCCCCAAGTCGCCCGCATTGATGCCCACCTGCTGAATCGCTCCGGGGTGACGCGCCTGTGCTATGCCGGCTCGGTATTGCACACGCGTCCAAGTGGCTTTCACGTCACGCGTGAGCCGTTGCAGATTGGTGCCGAAATCTACGGCCACGCCGGTCTGGAAGCCGATCTGGAGATCCAGGAACTCATGCTCGCGGCGTTGTCGGCGGCAGGCTTGGCAGATGTGCGCCTCGACCTGTGCCATGTTGGCGTGTTGGCAGCTCTGCTGGAGCAGGCGCCGGTCGCGCTGAGCGTGCAGGATGAACTGTTCACCGCATTGGCGTCCAAGGACGTCCCAGCGCTGCGGGCGTTGACGGCCGACCTGCCCGCAGCTCAGCGCGATGCGATCAACCTGCTGCCGTCGCTGTACGGTGGTGTCGATGTGCTCGCTCGTGCCCGTGCGCAACTGCCGGCGCTGCCCGCCATCGGTCGCGCTCTGGATGATCTCTCCACGCTGGCCGAGCGCGCTGGAGGTGCCGCGGTCAACATCGACCTGGCCGATTTGCGTGGCTACCACTACCACAGCGGTGTGATGTTCACGGCCTACGTGGCTGGCGTGCCCAATGCGGTGGCGCGAGGTGGTCGTTACGACAAGGTCGGCGAGGCCTTCGGTCGCGCCCGCCCGGCGACCGGCTTTTCGCTGGATCTGCGTGAGGTCGCTGGCATTTCTCCGGTGGAGGCGCGTGCTGCCGCCATCCACGCCCCGTGGTCGGGTGATGCCAAGCTGCGTGAGGCGATTGCCGCCCTGCGCGCCGCCGGTGAAATCGTCATCCAGTCGCTGCCGGGCCATCCGGAAGATCTGGAGGAATTCGCCTACGATCGCCAGCTTGTAGAAGAGGGCGGTCGCTGGATCGTTAAGCCCCGCAACGCTTCAGTCTGAGGCTGTTGCATAACGTTGTGTAAATACCCGGTAATTTCAGGGAAGACCCTGGCAACAAGGGTAGAATACGTTTTTAACCCATCTGCAAATTCAACATGTCCGCACCAGCAGTGAGCCAAGGACGCAATGTCGTCGTCATCGGCACCCAGTGGGGTGACGAAGGTAAAGGGAAAATCGTCGATTGGCTGACCGATCATGCGCAAGGCGTGGTTCGTTTCCAGGGCGGACATAACGCAGGCCATACCCTCATCATCGGCGGCAAGAAGACGATCCTGCGTCTGATCCCGTCGGGCATCATGCGCGATGGCGTCGCATGCTACATCGGTAACGGTGTGGTGCTCTCGCCCGAGGCGCTGTTCAAGGAAATCGACGAGCTGGAGTCGGCCGGCGTGCAGGTGCAGAACCGCCTGCGCATCTCGGAAGCGACCACGCTCATCCTCCCGTACCACGTTGCCATCGACAAGGCGCGCGAACTCAAGCGCGGTGCTGCCAAGATCGGTACGACCGGTCGCGGCATCGGCCCGGCGTACGAAGACAAGGTCGCTCGCCGTGCGCTGCGCGTGCAGGATCTGTTCGATCCGGCCTACTTTGCCGAGCGCCTGCGCGAGAACCTGGACTTCCACAACTTCGTCCTGACGCAATACCTGAACCACCCGGCGCTGGACTTCCAGCAAGTGCTGGACGAGATGCTGCCGTACGGCGAGCGCCTTGCGCCGATGGTGACGGACGTGTCGGCTGAACTGTTCGCCGTGAATGCCGCGGGCAAGAACCTGATGTTCGAAGGCGCGCAAGGCACGCTGCTCGACATCGACCACGGCACTTATCCGTTCGTCACGTCGAGCAACTGCGTGGCTGGCAATGCGGCTGCCGGTGCGGGCGTGGGTCCGGGCCAACTGCACTACATCCTGGGTATCACCAAGGCGTACTGCACGCGCGTGGGCTCCGGCCCGTTCCCGAGCGAGCTGTACGACGCAGATAACCCTGCTCGTCAGGATCCGACCGGCGTGCGGCTGGCTAACGTTGGCAAGGAATTCGGTTCGGTCACGGGCCGTCCGCGCCGCACTGGCTGGCTGGATGCTGCCGCTCTGCGCCGTGCGATTCAGATCAACGGCGTGTCAGGCTTGTGCATCACCAAGCTCGACGTGCTCGATGGCCTCGAAACCATCAAGCTGTGCGTTGGCTACAAGCTCGACGGCAAGGAAGTCGACATCCTGCCGCGCGGCTCTGACGTCGTGGCGCGCTGCCAGCCGATCTATGAAGAGTTTCCCGGCTGGAACACGTCGACCTTCGGCCTGAAGGAGTGGGACGCACTGCCCGAGACCGCCCAGGCGTATCTCAAGCGCGTGGAAGAGGTGGCCGGCATCCCGATCGCCATGATCTCGACCGGCCCGGACCGCGACGAGACCATCCTGCTGCGTCATCCGTACAAGGACTGACGTGCTGCGCTCGCGCATGTGACAGACTCGCCCGGTGATTCGCCGGGCGAATTTGCATTCAGCAGCGCATTTACTGAACACGACAGCGGCAACTCATGCCGCATTCATGATCAAGAAGAGGAACACGATGAACCAGCCGATCAACGATGACTCGCACCTGTGGGTGTCCTGGGATGACTATCACGGCTTGATCGAGCGCCTGGCGCTGGTTGTGCATGAGTCGGGCTGGAAGTTCGACAAGATTCTGTGCCTGGCGCGTGGCGGTCTGCGCGTGGGCGATCAACTCTCCCGTATCTATGACCTGCCGCTGGCCATTCTGGCCACCAGCAGCTATCGCGAGGCCGCGGGCACGCAGCAGGGCGATCTCGATATCGCTCAGTACATCACGATGACGCGCGGCGAGCTGTCGGGTCGCGTGCTGCTGGTCGACGATCTGGTGGACTCCGGCATCACGCTTGAGCGCGTGGGGCGCCACCTGAAGGAGCGCTATCCCGCCGTCACCGACGTGCGCACCGCCGTGCTGTGGCACAAGGCATGTTCGAAGATCAAGCCGGATTATGCGGTGCAGTTCCTGCCGACCAACCCGTGGATTCACCAGCCGTTCGAGGAATACGATACGCTGCGCCCGCACAATCTGGCGGCTTGGATCAAGCGCGGCAAGGCGCGTGCGGCTGGCAACGGTGAGGCGCCGGCGGTTTGAGTCGTTGGTGGATTGCGTCGAAGCAATCGGGGAGTGGTGTGTGCGGCTTGCGCCGTGCGTGCCACTTCGGTAACCTCACGTGACGGGTCGCAACACGGGCCCGAAACCCGCGCACGGACTGGCTTTGCAGAATTTGGTCAATGCAGGCCGCGCGGATGATCGAAGTGCGGCGCGTCTTAAGGGATGCGCCGGGCATCGAACCCACCCAGCGCCTGGGATGCGCGAGCCGGTGATCCTGGCCCAGCCCCGGTGTGATAGCCGAGACACAATGCCTGTCGTCCTTCGCGGAATGTCGCGTCAGCCACTGAACAACAATCCGATCACGGAAAAGAAAAACGGCGCAACTTGCGTTGCGCCGTTCCTAAACTCTGGTGCCCAGGAGAGGACTCGAACCTCCACGGAGTTACCCGCTAGTACCTGAAACTAGTGCGTCTACCAATTCCGCCACCTGGGCAGGTGTGCGTGTACTGAAGCTGAAATTATCACGGGTTCTATCGAACCTGTCAACACTCTAGAAGAAAAAATTGAATCAGCCGACTTATCCGATCCCGAGCCGCGAGGAAATCCTCGGTGTGCTGCGCACTTCGGGGTCTCCGCTGTCTGCCACCGATATCGCTAAGACGCTGTCGGTCACCCGTAAAGAGCACGATGGCTTTATCAAGCGTCTGACCGCCATGGAGCGGGATGGTCAGATCGAACTCAACCGCAAAGGGCGCTACGAATTGGCGCACCAACCCAATTTCATCGAGGGCCGTGTGATTGGCCATCGCGATGGCTTCGGATTCTTCGTCCGTGATGATGGCGAGCCCGACATTTTCCTGCCCGAGCGCGAAATGCAGAAGGCCATGCATGGCGACCGCGCCCTGGTGCGTGCCGTGGGCTACGACCGCCGCGGGCGATCGGAGGGGCAGATCGTCGAGATCCTGCAGCGCGCCAACAAGCGCATCATCGGCCGCCTGCTCTCGGAGAGCGGCACGCTGGTGGTGGCGCCCGAAGACAAGCGTCTGGGCCGCGACATCCTGATTGCGCCCAAGGGGCAAGGTAAGGCGAAGGTTGGCCAGGTGGTGAGCGTGGAGATCCTGGAATATCCGGATCGCTACGTGCAGCCGATCGGTCGCGTGGTCGAAGTCCTGGGCGAGATTGACGATCCTGGCATGGAGATCGAGATCGCCGTGCGCAAGTACGGTGTGCCGCATGAATTCTCCCAGCCGACCCAGCGTGAGGCCGAAGCGCTGCCGGACGCTGTGCGTGATGCCGATTTGGCTGGCCGCATCGACCTGCGTGATGTGCCGCTCGTCACCATTGACGGTGAAGACGCGCGCGACTTCGATGATGCGGTGTATGCCGAGCCCGTGAAGATCGGTCGCAGTAAAGGTTGGCGCCTGATTGTGGCGATTGCCGATGTGTCGCACTACGTGCGGCCCGGACATCCGCTGGATGCCGACGCCATTGATCGTGCCACTTCGGTCTACTTCCCGCGCCGCGTGATTCCGATGCTGCCGGAGAAGCTCTCCAACGGGCTGTGCTCGCTGAATCCGGAAGTGGATCGCCTGTGCATGGTCTGCGACGCGGTCATCAGCGCCAAGGGCGAGATCAAGGCCTACCAGTTCTATCCGGCGGTGATGCACTCGAAGGCGCGTCTGACCTACAACGAGGTCTGGTCGATCCTGTCGAATGTGAAGGGCCCGGAGGCTGCGAAGCGTGCACCGCTGGTGCCGCATCTGCAGGACCTGTACGAGCTGTATCAGACGTTGCTCAAGGCACGCCGCGAGCGTGGTGCGATTGACTTCGATACCACCGAGACGTACATCGTCTGCAACGCGCAGGGCAAGATCGAGCAGATCCTGCCGCGCACGCGCAACGATGCGCACCGGCTGATTGAGGAGTGCATGCTGACGGCCAACGTCTGTGCGGCCGAGATGCTGGAGAAGTACAAACATCCGGCGCTGTACCGCGTGCACGCGGGCCCGACGGAAGAAAAGCTGCAAGCACTGCGCGCCTTCCTGAAGACCAGCGGCCTGACGCTGGGTGGTGGCGACAAACCCCAGGCGTCTGACTACGCGGAGGTGATGGAAAAGATCGCCGCGCGCCCCGATGCGCCGATGCTGCAGACCATGCTGCTGCGCTCGATGCAGCAGGCGGTCTACAGCCCGGACAACATCGGTCACTTTGGTCTGGCGTACCCGGCCTATGCGCACTTCACCAGCCCGATCCGCCGCTATCCGGACTTGCTGGTGCACCGCTCCATCAAGGCGATCCTGCAGCGCACGCGCTATGTGCCGGCGCTGGCGCCGGGCGTGCAGCTGAACAGCGCACTGTCGCCCAAGGCGCGCCGCCTGCAGGCGGAAGCCGAAAAGGGCGTGCCGGCCGCAATCGTCAATAAGGCCAAGGCCGAGGCGATCTGGCATGAGCTGGGTGTGCATTGCTCGGCCAACGAGCGCCGCGCGGACGAGGCCTCGCGCGATGTCGAGGCCTGGCTCAAGTGCTACTTCATGCGCGACAAGCTCGGCAACGAGTTCTCGGGCACGGTCAGTGCGGTCACCTCGTTCGGCATCTTCGTGCAGCTCGACGAGCTGTACGTGGAGGGCCTGGTGCATGTGACCGAACTGGGCAGCGACTACTTCCAGTACGACGAAGCCCGCAACGAGCTGCGCGGCGAGCGTACGGGCATCCGCTACCGCCTGACCGACCGCGTGCGTGTGCAGTTGCTGCGCGTGGATCTGGATGCACGCAAGATGGACTTCCGCCTGATTCAGGAGCCGTCGGCCAAGGCGCTGCGGCCGACGAAGGTGGCAGGGGCACCGGAAGCCGCGGCAGGCCGCCAGCCCGCTGTTGCTACGCCCGCGCCGCCGGTCGGCCGCAAGAAGCCGCGGCAGTTGGCGGCGCTGCTGGGTGGTACGGCCAAGCCGGAGGAATCGTTCGACGAGACGCTCGACCGCGTCTTCGAAGAGCAGCCGGTGTTCGAGCCGGGCTCGCGTGCACAGCCGCCGGGTCATGCGCATGCCAAGCCGGCCCGCAAAAGGCAGGCAACGCGTGCGCCCAAGCCCAAGGGCGGTGCCAAGACCACTGCACGCAAGGCGCCGGCCAAGGCGCCGCGGAAGTCCAAGGGGCGCTGACCCCCCCCTGGAAAACCGCTGAGGAGCGAGGGCAGACGGGTACAATCGCGCCATGTCTAAATCCAAGCTCCTCATCGGCTTCCATGCCGTGACCGCCCGACTGCGCCACGGCGCAAAGTCGATCGACGAAATCTATTTCGAGGCCAACCGCCGCGACCGCCGCATGCAGGATTTCCTGAAGGCGGCGGAAGCTGCCGGCGTGCGCCTGATTCCGGCTGATAACGAACGTCTGCGCGGTATCGCTGGCACCGACCGCCATCAGGGTGTGGTTGCCAAGGCAGAGTCGTTGTCGCTGGCGCTCAATCTCGACGAACTGCTCGACGGTATTGAGGGCACGCCGCTGCTGCTCGTGCTCGATGGCGTGACCGATCCGCATAACCTAGGCGCTTGCCTGCGCGTGGCCGATGCAGCCGGCGCACATGCCGTGATCGCTCCCAAGGATCGCAGCGTCGGCATCAACACCACGGTGGCCAAGGTAGCCAGCGGCGCTGCCGAGACCGTTCCCTACATCACCGTGACCAACCTGGCGCGCACGCTGCGCGAGCTGCAGGAGCGCGGTGTGTGGGTGATCGGCACGGCGGATGAAGCTGAGCAGGATCTCTACCAAGCTGACTTCAAGGGCCCGATCGCCATCGTGATGGGCGCTGAAGGCGAGGGCATGCGCCGTCTCACGCGCGAGACGTGTGACGCGCTGGTCAGCATCCCCATGGCAGGTAGCGTGGAAAGCCTGAACGTGTCGGTGGCCAGCGGCGTTTGCCTGTTCGAGGCGGTGCGTCAACGCGCAGCCGCACCGGCCAAGAAGTGATGTCTGTCGAACCGACGGCTGCGCCTGACGCGGCTGCGTTGGCGCAGGCACGTGCCTGGATTGAGTCTGCAGACCGCATCATGGTGCTGACCGGCGCGGGGGTGTCGGCGGAATCCGGCGTGGCCACGTTCCGTGATGCGCTCACGGGCTTGTGGGAGAAGTTCAAGCCCGAAGACATGGCGACCGAGGCTGCCTACCGCAAGCACCCGCGCATGGTGTGGGACTGGTACCAGGAGCGCCGCGAACGTGTGCTGCAGGCCCAGCCGAATCCTGCTCATCTGGCGATTGCCGCCTTGGCCAAGCGCAAGACAGTGACGGTCGTCACACAGAACGTCGACGGCCTGCATCAACGTGCCGGCAGCGAAGGCGTGATCGAGCTGCACGGCAACCTGTTCGTCGACAAATGGCTGGGCGGCTGCGGTAAATGTGATGTGGCGACGGCCGAGCCGGGCAGGCCGCCGCGTTGTGCGACATGCGGCGCGATGCTGCGTCCGGGCGTGGTGTGGTTTGGTGAACAGCTTCCGCTGGTGGCGAACTACCGCGCCGAAGAGGCGGCCAACACGTGTGACGTATGCCTGGTGGTGGGCACGTCCGGCATGGTGTATCCGGCGGCCGGATTGCCGGGTCTTGCGAAGGACCACGGCGCCAAGGTGATCGTCGTGAATCCGGAGCCGAGCGCGCTGGATGGAACGGCCGACCTGGTGATCCACCAGCCGGCGGGCGTGTGCTTGCCCGCCATGCTGGGGTAAGGCACCGCCTTCTTTTTAAGCCGCTACGCGCAGCGGCTCAATCAACGCTTCCAATTTAACCGCATCCGCAGCAAACAGGCGGATGCCTTCGGCCAGCTTTTCGGTGGCCATGGCATCGGCGTTCATGTGCCAGCGGAACGATTTCTCGTCGGCGGGCAGGCGCACGATGTTGGCGGCATTGGCGTTGTCCGGCGAGAGCTTGCGCTCGACCGGCGCATCGGATTGCTGCAACTGGGCGAGCAGGTCCGGGCTGATGGTGAGCAGGTCGCAGCCAGCCAGTTCGACGATCTGCGACACATTGCGGAAGCTCGCGCCCATCACCTCGGTCGCGTAGTCGAACTTCTTATAGTAGTTGTAGATGCGCAGGACGGACTGCACACCCGGGTCATTCGCACCGCCTTGGGCGACTGGGTCCCAGTTGGCGCCGGCGTCTTTCTTGTACCAGTCGTAAATGCGGCCGACGAACGGCGAGATGAGCTGCACGCCCGCTTCCGCGCATGCCACGGCTTGCGCCAGCGAGAACAGCAGCGTCATGTTGCAGCGGATACCTTCGGCGCGAAGCTGGTCGGCCGCGCGAATGCCTTCCCACGTCGATGCAATCTTGATCAGCACACGCTCACGTGCCACGCCGCGTGCTTCGTACAGCGCGATCAGGTGCTTGGCCTTAGCGACGGTCGCCTCGGTGTCGAACGACAAACGCGCATCGACTTCGGTCGACACGCGACCCGGGATGATCGAGAGGGTCTCGCAGCCGAATGCCACGAGCACGGCATCGATGATGTCTTCCACGCTGTTACTACGCGCATCGCGCACGGCTTGTTCCAGCAGCGGGCGGTATTCGGCCTTTTGCACGGCCTTCAGGATCAGCGATGGGTTGGTGGTCGCGTCGTGCGGCGCGTAGGCGCGCATCGACTGGAAATCGCCCGTGTCGGCGACAACGGTGGTGAACTGCTTGAGTTGATCGAGCTGAGTCATGAAGCGAGTCCGTGGTACGTTCCAGCGTTGCGCTGGAGGTGGAAGGATGAGTCGATTGTACTCCGCGGGTTTGGCTCCGCCAGCCGGCCGGGAGCCATCGTATTGATCCGGTACACTACCGGGTTTTCCGATTCCGACCGGTTTCTTGGGGTGTTTGCGATGACGCAGGATGAACTGAAGGCACTGGTGGCACAGGCCGCCGCAGATTACGTATTGGCCAACGTGCCCGAGGGCGCGGTACTGGGTGTCGGCACCGGTTCGACGGCCAACCTGTTCATCGACGCGATGGCGTCGCACAAGGCACGCTTTGCCGGCGCGGTGTCCAGCTCGGAGGCTTCGACGCGCCGCCTGCAGGGTCACGGCTTCACGGTGCTGGATCTGAATGAAGTCGACGCCATCCCTGTGTACGTGGACGGCGCTGACGAGATCGACGCTTCGGGCGCGATGATCAAGGGCGGCGGCGGTGCGCTCACGCGCGAGAAGATCGTCGCATCGGTCGCCAAGACGTTCGTCTGCATTGCCGATGGCAGCAAGCTGGTCGAGACGATGGGCGCATTCCCGCTGCCGGTGGAAGTGGTGCCGATGGCACGTGCCGCCGTGGCGCGCCAACTGGCTGCGCTGGGCGGTCAGCCGCGTCTGCGCATGACCAAGGAAGGGCAGATCTACAAGACCGACAACGGCAATGTGATCCTCGACGTGGTGGGGTCGCGCATTGCCGATCCGAAGGGACTCGAATCGGTGGTCAACGACATCCCGGGCGTGGTCACCGTGGGCCTGTTTGCCAAGCGCGGTGCCAACGTGCTGCTGCTGGGTACGGAAGCGGGCGTACAGCGTCGCGATTTCTGACCGCTACACCGCCACCAGGCACCAAACAAACATGCCGTTCAGTTCACGCTGAGCGGCATGTTTGCTTTTGAGCCTCGTATTGATTGCCTTAGTCGCCCGGCTCACCCTCGTGCACGCCGGGTGACGCGACACCGCACGCGCGCAGCACCAGCTGCACGACTTCCTCGGTGCGCTCGGCAAAGGCCTTTTGCGTGAGCGCGCGTTTGCCTGAGAGCGCGCGGATCTGCGCTTCGAAATCGGCGTAGTGCTGGGTGGTCGACCAGATCAGGTACATCAGCGTTTCTGCGTCGACGGGCGCGAGTTGTCCGCGTGCGATCCAGGTGTCGATGACCTGCACGCGCGTGTCGAACCACGGTTTGACGCGCTGCGCGAGGATGTCCTGCATATGTTCCGCGCCGTGGATGATCTCGTTGGCCCAGACCTTGGAGCCCAATGGCCGGCGGCGTGACAACTCCATCTTGGCGCGCACGTAGCTGCTGATGGCCTCGGCGGGATCGTCGCTGTCTTCAAACGAGTTGGCCGCGCGGTGCCAGTCTTCAAACAGATCTTCGAGCACCCGCTTGTACAGCGCCAGCTTGGTCGGAAAGTAGTAGTGCAGATTCGCCTTGGGCAAGCCGGCGCGCTCGGCAATCATGGCGGTGCTCGCGCCTTCGAGTCCACGTTCGGCAAACACCGCTTCGGCGCAGGCCAGCAGATGCGCTTCGTTCGAGGCGCGGATATGCGCCTTGCGCCGCCGCATTGGCGTTGCGGTTTCGGTGTTGTCGGAGGGTGCGGCTGCGGCTGGGTCGTCTCGCATGGTGGTCTCGTGCGGCGTGTCTGCGCAGGGGATGCCGCGCTGCGCCTCATTCTAGTCGCTGCGATGGCAGCACGGCATCTCTCGACCGTGAGGGCGAACTCTTCATGCTGCGCCGCAATGGCACGCTTCTCGCTTTAAAAGCCCGTCTGCGAAAGACATTGATTTGACAGGAATCCTCGTCTACAACCTGTCCATTCGGACAGGATTGCGTTGGCGAGGAGGACTCCGAAAACACTGCCCGAGACGACACCATCCGCATGCACCGCCCGCGTGCGGAGATGCCCCAAAACACGGCCGCCGCTGCACCGCATGGGTGTGACCGGCAGGCCGGCATGGCGGACCCCAAAGGAGCGACACGCAATGAGTGCAGCACCCGAAGCGTTGGAAACGGCCCGGCTTGATACGTCGATCCGGGTCAACGGCAAGCGATTGTGGGACAGCCTGATGACGGTAGCGAAGATCGGCGCGACACCCAAGGGTGGTGTCTGCCGGCTTGCGCTGACCGATCTCGATAAGCAGGGGCGCGATCTCATCGTCGGCTGGGCCAAGGAGGCCGGCTGCACGGTGACGGTCGATCAGATGGGCAACGTGTTCATGCGACGCGCCGGGCGCAACCCGGATGCGCTGCCTGTGATGACCGGTTCGCATGCGGACTCACAGCCGACCGGCGGCCGCTTTGATGGCATCTATGGCGTGCTCGGCGGGCTGGAGGTGATTCGCAGCCTGAACGACCATGGCATCGAGACCGAGCACCCGATCGAGGTCGTGATCTGGACCAACGAAGAAGGCTCGCGCTTTGCGCCGGCGATGGTGGCCTCGGGCGTGTTTGCGGGTGTCTTCACGCTGGAATACGGCCTCTCGCGCAAGGACGTGGACGGCAAGACCATCGGCGAAGAACTCAAGCGGATCGGCTATGCGGGCGATGTGCCGTGCGGGGGCCGCAAGCTGCACGCCGCGTTCGAGTTGCATATCGAGCAGGGGCCGATTCTGGAGGCCGAGCAGAAAACCATCGGTGTGGTGACGGATGCGCAAGGCCAACGCTGGTACGAGATCACGCTGACGGGCCAGGAGGCCCACGCCGGCCCGACACCCATGCCGCGCCGCCGCGACGCGCTGTTGGGCGCCGCACGCGTGGTCGATCTGGTCAACCGCATCGGGCTGGACCACGCGCCGTTTGCCTGCGCGACGGTCGGCATGATGCAGGTGCACCCGAACTCGCGCAACGTGATTCCGGGGCGTGTGTTCTTCACGGTCGATTTCCGGCATCCGGAGGATGCGGTGCTCGCGAAGATGGACGCCGCGCTGCGCGAGGGCGTCGCCAAGATCGCCCAGGGCATCGGGCTGGAAACGCAGCTCGAGCAGATCTTCTACTACGAGCCCGTCAAGTTCGATGCCGCGTGTGTGGCATCCGTGCGTGCGGCGGCAGAGCGCTTTGGCTATTCGCACCGCGACATGGTGTCCGGCGCGGGCCACGATGCGTGCTATCTGGCGCAGGTGGCGCCCACGTCGATGGTGTTCGTGCCGTGCGTGGACGGCATCAGCCACAACGAGATCGAAGACGCCACGCCCGAGTGGATCGAGGCCGGCGCGAATGTTCTGCTGCACGCGATGCTCTCGCGCGCATCCGAGCCCGCTTCATAGCGCAACCGTAGTCGCTGTCGCATCACCCCAAAACGAAAGCCGTCCCGACCTCGCCTGTGTGAGGCCGGCGGGCACGGCTGTGTCCTCACACGGAAGAAGGAGCCACCATGGCTATCAAGGAAACGGGCGATATTGCCGCGCACCGTCTGTCGCCGGAGCAGTTGTCGTGCGAGTTTGCCGACATCGCGCCGTTGCTCGATCCCACCGCTGCGGCGGCTGCGGCCAGCCGCTGTCACTACTGCTACGACGCCCCCTGCGTGCAAGCGTGTCCGACGCAGATCGACATCCCCAGCTTCATCCGCAAGATCGGCAACGGCAACCTGAAGGGCGCGGCGGTGGACATCCTCTCCGCCAACCCGCTCGGCGGGATGTGCGCGCGGGTGTGCCCGACCGAGATCCTGTGTGAAGGCGCATGCGTGCGCAACGATCAGGATGCGCAGCCTGTGGCGATTGGCGCGTTGCAGCGTCATGCCACGGATTGGGCGATGGCCAAGGGTGTGCCGCTTTTCAAGCGGGCGCCAGAAACCGGCCGCCATGTCGCCGTTGTCGGTGCTGGGCCGGCGGGGCTGGCGTGCGCGCATCGGCTGGCGTTGGCCGGGCACCGCGTCACGCTGTTCGACGCGCATGCCAAGCCGGGTGGCTTGAACGAGTACGGCATTGCCGCCTACAAGACCGTCGACGATTTTGCGCAGCGCGAGGTGGCGTGGCTGCTGTCGGTCGGCGGCATTGAACTGAAGACCGGCGTGGTCTTGGGCGGCGACATGTCGCTCGATGCGTTGCGCAAGCAGCACGATGCCGTGTTCCTGGCGATGGGCCTGGGTGGCGTGCGGGCGTTGGCGCTGGAAGGCGAAGACCTGTCGGGCGTGATGAACGCCGTCGATTTCATTGAGCAGGTGCGCCAAGCCGCTGCGCTGGAAACCGTGCCGGTCGGCCGGCGCGTGGTGGTCATCGGCGGCGGCAACACCGCCGTGGATGCTGCCGTGCAAAGCCACAAGCTCGGCGCGACGACGGTGACGATGGTCTACCGGCGCGGTGTCGAGTCGATGAGCGCCACCTGGGCTGAGCGCGAATTCGCGCAGAAGAATGGCGTCACCCTCATCACGCACGCCAAGCCGGTGCGCTTGATTGGGCAGGGCGGGCAGGTGATCGGCGTGGAGTTCGAGTGCTCGGGTGAAGCAGGCGAACGCTTTACGGTCGATGCCGACATGGTGCTCAAGGCCATCGGCCAGACACTGGTGCCGATTGGCGTGGATGGCGAACTGCTGACCGTTGACGGCAGCCGCATCGCCGTGGACGCAGGCGGGCGCACCACCTTGCCTGACGTGTGGGCCGGTGGCGACTGCGCAGCCACGGGTGGCGTCGACCTGACGGTGCAGGCCGTGCAGGACGGCAAGGTTGCCGCCGCCTCCATCGACGCTTATCTGGCAAGCCTCACGGCCAAGGCGGCCTGAGCCGCACCCCCGAACACCACTTTCCACGGAGCCGAACATGGCTGACTTGCGCTGCACGATTGCCGGCATTAAATCGCCGAACCCCTTCTGGCTGGCTTCCGCGCCGCCCACCGACAAGGCCTACAACGTGAACCGCGCGTTTGAAGCGGGCTGGGGCGGGGTGGTGTGGAAGACGTTGGGGCTTGACCCGCATGTGGTCAACGTCAGCTCGCGCTACGGCGCGGTGCAATGGAATGGCCAGCGTATCGCGGGGCTGAACAACATCGAGCTGATCACCGATCGTCCGCTGGATGTGAACCTGCGAGAGATTGCGCAAGTCAAGCGCGACTGGCCGGATCGTGCGCTGATTGTCTCGCTGATGGTGCCGTGCAATGAGAGCGACTGGAAGTGGATCCTGCCGATGGTGGAAGACACCGGTGCCGATGCGGTCGAGCTCAATTTCGGCTGCCCGCACGGCATGAGCGAGCGGGGCATGGGCGCGGCGGTCGGCCAAGTGCCGGAGTATGTGGAGATGGTGACCCGCTGGGTGAAAGAGACCACCAAGCTGCCGTGCCTGGTGAAGCTCACGCCCAACATCACCGACATCCGTTTGGGCTCGCGTGCGGCCTATAAGGGCGGGGCAGATGGCGTGTCGCTCATCAACACGATCAACTCCATCGTGGCGGTCGACCTGGACCAGATGGCGCCGATGCCCACCGTGGACGGCAAAGGCACCCACGGCGGCTACTGCGGCCCCGCCGTCAAGCCGATCGCGCTGAACATGGTGGCCGAGATCGCCCGCGATACGCAGACGCCCAATCTGCCGATCTCGGGTATCGGCGGTATTTCCAACTGGCGCGATGCGGCGGAGTTCATCGTGCTCGGCGCGGGCAGCGTGCAGGTGTGCACGGCGGCCATGCATTACGGTTTTCGCATCGTGCAGGACATGGCCGACGGCTTGGCCAACTGGATGGACGAGAAGGGCTACGCCACGCTGGACGACATCCGGGGCCGCGCCGTGCCCAATGTGACGGACTGGAAGTACCTGAACCTGAAGTACGACATCAAGGCGCGCATCGACCAGGATCGCTGCATCCAATGCGGCCTGTGCCATATCGCCTGCGAAGACACGTCGCACCAGGCCATCACGCGCGAGAAAGAGGGCAAGCGCCACTTCGAGGTGATCGACGCCGAATGCGTCGGGTGCAATTTATGCATGCATGTCTGCCCCGTCGAGCAATGCATCACGATGGAGCGTGTGGACGCGGGCGACTACGCCAACTGGACCACGCATCCGAACAACCCGGCGCGCGTGGTGGCAAGCGCGCCCGACGTCGGTGCCACAGAGCCTGCGCCTGCGGCCAAGGCAGCGTGATCCTGCTTGTGCTGACCGGTTTTGATTCCTACAAATGAGCCTGACGCGCGCCGCAGAGCGCGCCATCAACCCGTGGAGGTCTTTCAATGAAGCAGGCAGCGCACTCCGCCGATCCACTCGCGGCCGGCAGCAGTCTTTACAACGACGATCTGGCGCCCACCGGTGTGGCCCAGCGCACGTGGAAGTGGTACCACTTTGCGGCACTGTGGGTCGGCATGGTGATGAACATCGCCTCGTACATGCTGGCCGCGGGGTTGACGGAGCAGGGCATGTCGCCGTGGCAGGCGGTGGCGACGGTGCTGCTGGGCAACGCCATCGTGCTGGTGCCGATGCTGTTGATCGGCCACGCGGGCGCTAAGCATGGGATTCCATATGCGGTGCTGGTGCGCACATCGTTCGGTACGCAGGGGGCGAAGCTGCCGGCGCTGCTGCGCGCCATCGTTGCGTGCGGCTGGTATGGCATCCAGACGTGGCTGGGCGGCAGTGCCATCTATACGTTGGCCAACATCCTGACGGGCAATGCACTGCACGGCGCGCCGCTACCGTTTCTCGACATCTCAGGCGGGCAGCTTGCGTGCTTTCTGTTGTTCTGGGCGCTGCAGCTTTACTTCATCCTGCACGGTACCGATTCGATCCGCTGGCTGGAAAGCTGGTCCGCCCCCATCAAGATCGTGATGTGCATCGTGCTGGTGTGGTGGGCCACGTCCAAGGCCGGTGGTGCGGGCTCGATGCTCTCCACACCGTCGCAGTTCGTGGCCGGCGGCAAGAAGGCCGGCCAGTTCTGGGCAACGTTCTGGCCGAGCCTCACGGCCATGGTGGGCTTCTGGGCGACGCTGGCGCTGAACATTCCGGACTTCACGCGCTTTGCCAAATCGCAGCGCGACCAGATCATCGGCCAGTCGATCGGCTTGCCGATTCCGATGGCGCTGCTGTCGGTCATCTCGGTGGTGGTCACGTCGGCCACCGTGGTCATCTACGGCAAGGCCATCTGGGACCCGATCGACCTGACCAGCCGCATGACCGGCATCGGCGTGGGCGTTGCGCTCATCATCCTCACGCTGGACACCATGTGCTGCAACCTGGCAGCGAACCTAGTCGGGCCCGCATACGATTTTTCCAGCCTGTGGCCCAAGGGCATTTCGTACAAGACGGGCGGGCTGATCACGGCCACCATCGCCATCGTGATGATGCCGTGGAAGATTCTGGCCACGTCGGAGGGCTACATCTTCACGTGGCTGGTGGGCTATTCCGCGCTGCTGGGGCCGGTGGCCGGCATCATGATGGTCGACTACTTCCTCATCCGCGGCACGCGCCTGAACGCGCGCGAGCTGTTCGATGAGCACGGTGAATACACCTACACCGGCGGCTGGAACCTCGGCGCGGTCGTCGCGCTGGCTGTGGGCGTGCTGCCTAACCTGCCGGGTTTTCTGCATACCGCGTTTCCGAGCGCGTTCCCGAACGTGCCGGCGTTCTTCAATACGCTCTACACGTACGCGTGGTTCGTTGGCCTCGTGCTGGCGGCGCTGGTTTACAGCGCGTGGATGAAGCTGCGCGGCAGCCCGAGCGCCAGTGTGGCGAGTGCCTGAACTTCATCCAACTGCGCACCCATACAACCCACAAGGAGACAGCGACATGACGACCTTGATCCGTGGCGGCACGGTCATCGATGCAGACCGCACCTGGCGTGCCGACGTGCTCTGCGCCAGCCCAGAGAGTGGCGGCACCATCCTGCAGGTGGCGGCGCAGATCGACGCGCCGGCCGGCGCCACGGTCATTGATGCGCACGGGCAATACGTCATGCCCGGCGGCATCGACCCGCACACGCACATGGAGCTGCCCTTCATGGGCACCACGGCCAGCGACGATTTCTTTACCGGCACGGCGGCGGGTCTGGCAGGCGGCACCACCAGCATCATCGACTTCGTGATCCCCAGCCCGCGCCAGCCGCTGATGGACGCCTTTCGCGAATGGCGCGGCTGGGCCGAGAAGGCCGCCGCCGACTACGGCTTCCACGTTGCTGTGACATGGTGGGACGAGTCCGTGCATCGCGATATGGGAACGCTCGTGCACGAGCACGGCGTCTCCAGCTTCAAGCACTTCATGGCCTACAAGAACGCGATCATGGCCGACGACGAGATCCTGGTGAACAGCTTCTCGCGCTCGCTCGAACTGGGCGCGTTGCCCACCGTGCACGCGGAAAACGGCGAACTCGTCTTCCAGCTCCAGCGCCAGTTGCTTGCGCGCGGCATCACGGGGCCGGAGGCGCATCCGCTGTCGCGCCCGCCCGAGGTGGAGGGCGAGGCGGCCAACCGCGCCATCCGCATCGCCCAGGTGCTGGGCGTGCCGGTGTACATCGTGCATGTGTCGGCCAAGGATGCGGTGGACGTGATTGCCCGCGCGCGCAACGAAGGCCTGCGTGTGTTCGGCGAGGTACTGCCGGGCCATCTGGTGATCGACGAAGCGGTGTACCGCGACCCGGATTGGACGCGTGCCGCCGCCCATGTCATGAGCCCGCCGTTTCGCTCGGCCGAGCATCGTGAGGCGCTGTGGCGTGGGCTGCAGGCCGGCCAACTGCACACCACTGGCACGGACCATTGCACGTTCTGCGCTTCGCAAAAAGCGATGGGCCGAGAGGACTTCACCAAGATCCCGAACGGCTGCGGCGGCATTGAGGACCGCCTGTCCATCCTGTGGCATCACGGCGTCAACGCGGGCCGCATCACGCCCAACGAGTTTGTGCGCATTACCTCGACCAACGCTGCGCAGATCTTCAACCTGTATCCGCGCAAGGGCGCAGTGCAGCCCGGTGCGGATGCCGATCTGGTGGTGTGGGACCCGGCGGGCACCAAGACGATTTCCGTGAAGACGCATCACCAGAAGGTGGACTTCAACATCTTCGAAGGGATGACGGTGCGCGGCGTGGCCACCCATACGCTCACACGGGGCGCGCTGGCCTGGGCCAATGGCGACCTGCGTGCCGTGCGCGGCGCGGGGCAGTACCTGAAGCGTCCGCCGGCGGCGGCGTATTACGACGCCATCCGCCTTGCCAATGCGCGCCGCACGCCGCATGCGGTGGATCGCGCTACGGAGGTGTTGTCGACCGCAAAGTAGTGCGCTGCATATGCCAAGGCAAAGACCGCTCACTGCTTGGGCGGTCTTTTTTTGTGCGGCAGGAAAATCACATTCACAGCGGTTGAGCGTTTGCGATGTGCATGTTGCTAAAAACAGCATTAAGTAGCGCGTCAAGTGGCCGATAAGACGGACGCGGTGGCTCAGACGCCGCCCGCATTGCGCGCATGACAAGAACAGGATGCACGCGATGTTGCCTGCGCAGTCGTCTTACCCGGAACACGATGAAACTTGCTCTCAAACTCCCCCTGGCCTTTGCCGCCGCATTGCTGTTGATGTTTGCCGGGGCCATCTACGGCATTGCGTCCCTCAATCACTCCATCGTCGAATACAACACGACCGTGCAGGCGCGCGTGGCTGACGAACGTGCGGTGACGAATATGCTCGTCACCTTCAAGACGCAGGTGCAGGAGTGGAAGGACACCCTGCTGCGCGGTGAAGACCCGAACAAGCTGGACAAATACTGGGGCGCTTTCCTTCAGCGTGAACAGACCGTGGCCGACCAGGCGAAGGCGCTGCAGGCGTCGCTGCCGGCCGGCAAGAGCCGCGACCTGATCACCCAATTTGCAGCGGCGCACGCAGAGATGGGCAAGGGCTATCGCAAGGGCCACGACATGTTCGTGGCAGCGTCGTTTGATCCGACGGTGGGCGACAAGGTTGTGGCCGGCGTGGACCGCGAGCCGGCACGTTTGCTCGATGAGGCCGCCAGGGAGATTGCCGCAGAGAGCAAAGTCGTGTCAGCCAAGACTGCCGAGGCTGCGCACACTGCACTGGTGGTCAGCGTGGTGCTGATGCTGGCGGCATTCGGCTTGGGGTTGGGCGGCGCGTTTCTGTTCAGCCGCTCGATCACGCGGCCGCTGTCGCGTGCGGTGGATGTTGCGAGCGCCGTCTCGCATGGCGATCTGGCCCAGCAGTTTGAGGCGCACGGCACGGACGAAATCGGCCAGTTGCTCACCGCGCTCAAGGATATGCAGCGCAGCCTCGCCAAGGTGGTGAGCGAAGTGCGCCACAACGCCGAGGGCGTGGCTTCCGCCAGCTCGCAGATTGCTTCGGGCAACCTGAACCTGTCATCGCGTACGGAAGAGCAGGCGGCCTCGCTGGAGGAGACCGCTGCCAACATGGGTGAGCTGACTTCCACCGTGCGTCGCAATTCGGAGAGCGCGGTGCAGGCCTCCAAGCTGGCCGGGCACGCGTCGGATACGGCTGCGCGTGGCGGTCAGGTGATGAGCGATGTGGTGCAGACCATGCAGGGCATCTCGGAGAGCTCCAGCAAGGTCGGTGAGATCATCGGCGTGATCGACAGCATTGCGTTCCAGACCAACATCCTGGCGCTGAATGCAGCAGTGGAAGCCGCGCGCGCCGGCGAGCAGGGCCGCGGCTTTGCCGTGGTGGCAGGCGAGGTGCGTACGCTGGCGCAACGCAGTGCGTCGGCGGCCAAGGAGATCAAGGGACTGATCGGTCAATCGACCGAGCGCGTGGAGGCGGGAGCGAGGCTGGTGCAGGAAGCCGGCGGCATCATCGACGACATCGTCACCTCCGTGCACCGCGTGACGCAGATCGTGACGGAAATCTCCTCGGCCTCGGCGGAGCAGAGCACCGGTATCGAGCAGGTGAACATCGCCGTTGGGCAGATCGAGGAGGTGACGCAGCAGAACGCCGCGCTGGTGGAGGAGGCGTCAGCCGCCGCGCAAGCCATGGCGGATCAGGCTGATGCGCTGCGCCGCGCCGTGGCGATCTTCAAGCTGGACGGGGCTGCCGTACTGGCCTAAGCGTCGGGCGAGCGCCCAGAAGCAACCCAGAAGCAAAAAAGCCGTTCAGTTTGCGCTGAACGGCTTTTTTGCTGGGGTTGGCAGATCAGGCCGACGGCGGCGGCACGTAGCCCGAAGCCTGGTCGGCGCCTTCACCAAAGAAGTACTTCTCGGTCTGCTTGAGCAGGTACTGGCGCGCACGCGTATCCGCCATGTTCAGGCGGTTTTCGTTGATCAGCATGGTCTGGTGCTTGAGCCAGCCGGCCCAGGCTTCCTTTGAGACGCTTTGCCAGATCTTCTTGCCCAGTTCGCCGGGCAGGGGCGGGAAGTCGAGGCCTTCGGCTTCTTTGTCGAGCTTGATGCAGTGGACCATGCGGGCCATGGGGATTCCTCTTGTGTGGCGGAAGCGCCGCTCTAGCGCGGCGCAGGTGCCGGTATTGTAAAGGCCGCACGCCGCCGGGCTCGGATTCCACGACGGCGGCCGGGGATTTACAGCTTCTTCATCAGCACCATCGAACGCCGTTGCCAGTTGTACAGCTTGCGGCGGTCTTCCGGCAGATCATCCACGCTGGCGCGCACAAAGCCACGCTTGAGGAACCAGTGCTCCGTCCGCGTGGTGAGCACGAACAACCGCTTGAGCCCCAACGCGCGGGCGCGAACTTCGGTGTGCTTGAGCAGGCGTTCGCCGTCGCCGGTGCCCTGGCTGTCGGGGGAGACGATCAGGCAGGCCATTTCGGCCATGCCGTCCTTCGGGTACGGATACAGCGCCACGCAGCCAAAGATGATGCCGTCGTGCTCGATGACCGAGAAGTTGGCAATGTCGCGCTCCAGCAGCCGGCGCTCGCGCGGCACCAGCGTGCCGTCGGCTTCCAACGGTTCGATCAGCGAGACGATGCCGCCCACGTCGTCCAGCGTGGCTTCGCGCAGGTATTCCAGATCGGTGTGCGACACCATGGTGCCCACGCCGTCGTGCAGGAACAGCTCCAGCAGGATGCTGCCGTCCAGCGCAAACGGGATCACATGTGCCCGGCGCACGCCGCCACGCATGGCCTTGACGATGTGCTGCAAGTAATAGGCTGTGTCGTGCGACAGGCTGCCGTCGCGCAGGCGCTCGATGGCCGTTTCCATCGACAGGTCCTGCTGCAGCTTGCCCACGCGGTCCATGATGCCCGGCAGCTCGGTGATGAAGATCAGCTTGTCGGCCTTGAGCGCCGTGGCGGTGTTGGCGGCCACGTCTTCCATCGACAGGTTGAACGCCTGCCCCGTGGGCGAGAAGCCCAGCGGCGAGAGCAGCACGATCTTGCGGTTGGCCAGCGAATGCTGGATCGACTCCGCATCGATCTTGCGCACCAGCCCCGTATGCTGGAAATCCACGCCATTGACGATGCCAACCGGCCGCGCCGTCACAAAGTTGCCCGACACGACCGACATGCGTGCGCCCGCCATCGGCGTGTTGGGCAAGCCCTGGCTGAAGGCGGCTTCGATATCCAGGCGCAATTCGCCCGAGGCTTCCTTGGCGGATTCCAGCGCGGCGGCGTCCGTCACCCGCACGCCATCCACGAACTGGGTTTGCACGTTGCGCAGCGCGAGCTGTTCTTCCACCTGCGGGCGCGAGCCGTGCACCAGCACGATGCGCATGCCCATGGCGTGCAGCAGGGCGAGGTCGTTGACCAGCCAGCCGAGCATGTCGGCCTTGACCAGCTCGCCACCAAAGCCGATCACGAAGGTCTTGTCGCGGAAGGCATGGATGTACGGTGCCACCTCGCGCAGCCAATCGACGAACTGCCGCTGCTCGGCGGTGGGCGGAATCGGGGCGACGTCGACGGGGGCAGGCGTGTGCGCCACCAGCGAAACACCGGGGGCGGGGGCGGAGGAACGAGCGGTCACGGGCGGAGGAGGGAAAACGGCACGGGGCGCGGGCCGGCGCGAGGAAAGATGCGCGGATTATAATCCCGCCCGATGTCAGATTCCCATGCCCAGCCGTCCCGGCCACGCCCGGCGGCACCCTCCCCGAAATCGCCGAAAGACACCCCATCGCCCGAGCGCAGGCCCGGCGCTGGCAGTGGTGGAAATGGTCGTCCTCAGCGCCGCCCGAAACCGACGCCGGAAGAGCTCGCCGCCGCGCTGGAAGCCCGTCGCGCACGCGCCAACCGCGTCCCGCCAATCACGTTTCCTGAGGCGCTGCCGGTTTCGGCCCGCCGCGACGAGATTGCTG